>JADDYB010000119.1_pt1 | contig 23333 bp, 22 predicted proteins | sample 8641941 | NCBI WGS metagenome assembly JADDYB01 (sample SAMN16275377, study PRJNA637457) | freshwater sediment metagenome | isolation source: Lake Kineret sediment | place: Israel: Lake Kineret | collected 2013
GCAGATGCTTTATCAAAGCTGGATCTTCTCATTGTGCAGGACTTATTCCTCACCGAGACGGCCCGGCTGGCTGATGTAGTATTGCCTGCGGCCAGTTTTGCCGAGATGGATGGAACAATCCTTGCTCCAGGTGGAAATGTTTTGCCACTACATTCCGCGATACCTCCAACAGGTAGACCGGACTGGAAGATACTTGCTGATCTGGGGCGAAGGATGAGAGGTCAGGGATTTGATTTTGCCGATTCTAAAGCCGTTTTGGAAGAGATGCTGGCCTACATTAATAGAATGAAAATTGATATATTGCCGCATGCTGCGACTATAAAAACGCACTTGAAGCATTCGCCCAGCCAGGCATCAATTCCCAGCCTCTTCCAGTTCGGCAGCGGCACGAGGACTTCTAAGGTCTCAGACCTGAGGTATCTAGTCAGAGAAAAGCTAGGAGAATAAATCTCCATGATGCCTGGATAATTGGATTCAAGAGGAGCGAATAGCGGCAAAATCGAGGTCAAGGTGAAAAGGGATGTATGAAATTCTGGAAAGAGAGGTGCTGGTCCCAGGGCTTGTGCTGCTAAAGATCATGGCGCCCATGGTTGCCCGCAAGGCCATGGCGGGACAGTTTATAATAGCCAGAGCAGACGAGTTCGCAGAACGCATACCTTTGAGCCTGGCTGACTGGAATGAAGAATCGGTAACGGTTATAGTTCAAGATGTTGGAGTAAGCACTCGCAAGCTGTGTTCCCTGCAAAAAGGAGATTTCATACAAAACTTGGCCGGTCCTCTGGGCACTGCCAGCCAGATCCAAAAGTACGGCACTGTGGCCATCGTGGGCGGATGCTTTGGCATAGGGCCGGGCTATGCGTTGGCCAGAGCCCTGAAACAAGCCGGCAACCATGTGATCTTCATCGTGGAGGCCAGGAATGAGGGGTGGGCCTTCTGGCTGGACAAACTGCAGAATGTATCAGATAGTCTAATTGTCTCCTGCAATGACGGCAGCACAGCGGATTGCAACGCCAATGGACCCCTGGAGAGCCTGCTTAAGTCTGAGAAGATCGATCGCGTCTACGCCATTGGATGTACCTTCATGATGATGGAGATCTCCCAAGTGACCAAGCCCTTGGGCATTCCAACGCGGGTTAGCTTGATGCCCCTGATGGTCGATGGCACTGGCATGTGCGGGGCTTGCCGCTGTTCTGTGGAAGGAAAAGTCCGATTCGGATGTGTGGACGGCCCGGAGTTCGATGGCCATAAAGTAGATTGGAAGCTCTTGATCGAACGAATGAGGAGTTACCTGGATGAGGAGATGGTGGCTCTGGACCTCTGGGAGAGGAAGAATTGGCATCTGGCGCAAGAGCAGAAGATCAAAGCGATGGCCTGATATTCTAGACAATCGCTTTTTTCTCATAGCAAAGAAACTGCGGGCAGAGCTTAGAAAGCCATAGCCTTTGCTCCCCAAGAAATTGTTTTCTTCAATCCTATCTCGCTTGCATTATCTGCGATCGCGAGGCTCGAGGATTACCAGGAGCAATTATGAATTTTTATGATCGATTATGAAAAACTGAAACCTATTATTAAAATCGAATGTTTTGTCTCTCCTGGCCTCGAGATTCTGGTTTCCTGCAGACTCTCAAGAGATATGCCAGAGAATCGAATACAACAGGACATAAACGATCCTAATCCTCAAATTGTTGACTAATATTTTTTCTCCTCATCATAGAGGAAAATTTGATGAATTCAAGCGCCGAGATATGAAGAAATAAGATATTTTATGAAAATGTATTAAATATGAATTTATAGAAAGCGTGTCTCTTTATTTTATGAATATTGGTGCCAATAGCCGAGTAAGCTTCGAAGCATAAGACCTAGGAACTGAAATCCTCTTTCAAAGAGGGAGGGGGTTAGACTCATAAGGCTCAGATTAGCGATCATGTCGTCGAAATCAAGCCAAAACAACGCATGATTAAAATTGCAGGAGCATGCAATCCCATCGGGTGATACATATGTGTATAAAAATAGATAATGAGTTATGTGGAATGGAGAACAAGCCAAAGACGCTTGGCTTCGAATACGACGAATCAGATGCTATGGCAAAGATGCAAAAGAAATCTAGGACCATGATCCCCAATCCCGAAGTGGCCGATGAGTACGGCTATAGCTCAGGCTGGGAGTAAGAAAGCGTCTCAGCCATTATTTTTAAGGAGTATTGGAAGTTGGCAAGCTGTGAGCTCGGGACCCATTATGGCTGATACATAAAATATTGAGATAAGCACTCTCATTGGGGCCTGCCTATGCTGGTCTAGAGCTCCATGCTCTGTTCTGAGATTAAATTGTGCTGCATGTTCCATGATGCTCTTCCTGGATTTCTTCTGTGAGCTTCTCGGGATTGGGAAGCTTCCAGGGCAGGCTGACAATCCTATGCCAGTTATCTCTCTCCCAGATGTTGAAGGATACATCCTCCTCGGGAAGGAACTGCCGCAGCCGCAGAACCATAGCATCCCAGTTCACCCGGTGACCATCAAAGCTCGGTCCTTCCACGCATGCAAACTTGGTCTTGCCTTCTACCTCCACCCGGCAGGCTCCACACATGCCTGTCCCATCCACCATAATGGGTGTTAAGCTTACTAAGGTCTTCACAGCAGGTGCTCTACTGGCATCTGTGCAGACCTTCATCATGAAAGGACATCCATGAACAAATATCCGATCCACTTTTTCTCCGCTGTCCAGAAGATCCTCGATGAAGTCATTAGCCCAGCCTTTATTGCCGCAGCCCATCACCACATGAACCTCATCGCTATGCTCCTTTAGCCTGTCAATCCAGTAGATGAAATCAGGGGCCCTCCCTTCCACAACGGTTATGACCTTGTTGCCTGCCTTCTTGAGGGCTTTGATGAGCGGCAGAGTGGATCCTATGCCAAAGCAGCCACAGGCGCAAAGGACTGTGCCGAAATTCCCAATCTCTGTGGGAGTGCCCAGCGGCCCCGCAATATTGGCCACAAATTGCCCCGCTTTGAGTGAGGCCAGCTTTGATGTGCTGGTGCCCCGGACGAAGAAGACAATATCCACTGTGCCCTTCTCCTTATCCCAATCCGCCATCATCATTGGTATCCGCTCTCCCTTTTCATCTGCTCGAATTATGACAAATTGGCCCGGGCGGGCACTCTGAGCAATCAAGGGAGCTTCAAATCTCATAAAGAGCATATTGGGCGTCAGCTTCTCACTCTTTTGGATTCTATACATTCTTAAACTCCAAACAAATTTAATCTGAATGGGACTGCAATTTTATAGCGGTTATCAATTGCAAGAGAGAATAGGCGATAAGCTATTTATATGCACGTGTCGAGTGCCTAGGCATTATCGAATTAATAAATTTGCCTAGGAATGGCCCCAAGCCCCTATTAAGATTAGCCAGGATCGAAATGGCCTTTCACTGTGGAATGCGATATTATGTCAGTCAAAAGCAAGATTAACCTGAACCGGGTGGATATGCCCAAGCAACCCGCCGAGGAAAGAAGATACAACTTCCAGGAGGTTGCTCTCGGCTATAGCCACAATCAGGCCAATGCTGAAGCTGAAAGATGCCTGCAATGCAAGAAGCCCAAGTGTGTAGAAGGATGCCCGGTAGGCGTGGACATTCCCGGATTTATCCAGGCACTGGGATCGGGAGAGATGTCTAAGGCAGTTTTAGCCCTGAAGAGGAAGAACAGCTTGCCAGGAATTTGTGGCCGGGTCTGTCCCCAGGAAGTGCAGTGCGAGCAGCGATGTGTTCTTGGCAAAAAGGGTGCTCCCATAGCCATAGGCCGCCTGGAGAGATATGTGGCTGACTGGGATCTGTCTCAAGAGAAGTGCGCCAGATGCGAAATGTCTGCGCCTACAGGCAAGAAGGTTGCAGTGGTGGGCTCAGGTCCGGCCGGCCTGACTTGCGCTGCTGACCTGGCCTTAATGGGCCATGTGGTTACCATTTTTGAAGCCCTTCACGACGCTGGTGGAGTTCTTATTTATGGAATTCCCGAGTTTAGACTCCCCAAGAGCATAGTTAAGTCTGAGGTAGAATACGTCAAATCATTAGGCGTGAAGCTGGACCTGGATGCAGTGGTGGGAAGACAAGTCCAGGTAAAAGAACTCCTGGATGATGGATTTGATGCCGTGTTCTTGGGGATTGGAGCAGGAGCGCCACGATTTCTCAATGTCCCGGGAGAAAATCTCAGCGGGATATACTCGGCCAATGAGTATCTAACTAGGATCAACCTCATGAAAGCCTATCGGTTCCCTGAGTACGACACCCCGGTTCAAAAGGGCAAAAGGGTTGCAGTGGTGGGCGGAGGAAATGTGGCCATGGACGCGGCACGCTGTGCCTTGCGTCTGGGTGCCGATGAAGTTCATGTAGTATACCGCCGTTCCCGGCAGGAGATGCCCGCCCGAGCAGAAGAGATCGAGAACGCCATGGAAGAGGGCGTGATCTTCGATTACCTGACCAATCCTACAAGGTTCATCGGCGAGGAGCGGGGACGGGTCAAGGCGATGGAGATAGTGCAGATGGAGCTAGGCGAGCCAGATGAAAGTGGGCGACGCTCTCCCAGGGTGATGAAGGGCTCTGAGCAGATCGTGCCAGTGGACATCGTCGTCATCGCTGTAGGCACTCTTCCCAATCCCTTAGTTCCATCCAGCACTCAAGAACTAAAGACCACCAAGTGGGGGACCCTTGTGGTCGACGAGCGCTGCCGGACTACCATGCCGGGTGTATGGGCTGGAGGAGACATAACCACTGGCGGAGCAACAGTAATAAGCGCCATGGGAGCCGGGAAGGCGGCAGCGGCAGATATGGACGTGTGGCTGAGAAAGGACGGCCAGTGGAACTAAGAAATTTTAAATCTAGATATAATTCTTTAAGATATACTTTTTGAGTTGATATTATAAAAACTTAATATGATTGAAAATAGTCAGCCAGACATAGTTATATTATTTAAATATAATTTTAGATAATTAAAAGACCTTTATGGCCCTTAGCTGGACTTAATCCCCGCAGTGGACATAAAGGCATCCTAATTTTGGTGGTTTGGCACCTATCAATCGAAACTTGCTACAAATGGTGAGGAGATGACTACCAGATCTCCTCTATAGACCTCACCTATACCCAGCCGCGCATCTTCATGGCCTCGACTACTCGGGCTACCGCCACTGTGTAAGCTGCTTGACGCATATTTATTTTGTACTTCTTAGAGGAGTCAAGAACTCCATGATAGGCCAGGGTCATCCTTTCATCCAGCTTCTGGTAGACTTCTTCGTGGGTCCAGCAGTAGCGCATGATGTTCTGAACCATTTCGAAGTATGAGACGGTAACGCCTCCGGCATTGGCCAGGAAATCGGGTATGACGTGCACGCCATTCTGATAGAGTATCTCATCAGCTTCCGGTGTGGTGGGACCGTTGGCCAGCTCTACTAGGACCTTGGCTTTTACTTGGCCGGCATTATCCTTGGTGATGACATTTTCCAGCGCGGCAGCGATGAGTATATCCACATCCAGCTCCAGTAGTTCCTCATTGCTTATCTTCATCGCTTTTGGTGTATTCACCACAGAGCCGGTGTCTTCCTTGATGCTGCATGTATTTTCGATGTTCAGACCATTGGGATCGTAGACGCCACCTTTAGAGTCGCTGACGGCCACAACATTGGATCCGAATAGCTCCTTTACCAAAGATGCGGCGTAGCATCCAGCGTTTCCAAATCCCTGAATGGCCACTGTTGCTTTATTGAGATCGATGTTGAGCTCTTTGGCTGCTTCCCGGAGAGTGTACATGCCGCCGCGGGCAGTAGCATCATTTCTTCCGCACGAGCCGCCCACGCAAAGCGGCTTGCCGGTAATGCATCCAAAGACGTTTTGGCCTGAGAGCTTGGAGTATTCGTCCATCATCCAGGCCATCATCTGGGGGGTGGTATAAACATCGGGCGCAGGCACATCCTTATCCGGGCCGAAATTCTGCCAGATCATATCCACGTAACCGCGGCTCAGTCGCTCCTGCTCACCCATTGAAAGCTCCTTGGGATTGCATATGACGCCGCCCTTTCCGCCACCCAGGGGAAGTCCGAGCAAAGAGCATTTCCAGGTCATCCAAGCGGCCAAAGCCCGGACGGTGTCAATGGTCTCGTCGGGATGGTATCGAATTCCGCCCTTGCTGGGTCCCAGTGCATCATTGTACTGCACCCGGAAGCCCTGGAAGACCTTCAAGCTCCCATCATCCATTCGAACGGGAATGGATACATGGAACTCTCGCATGGGTTGCCTGAGAAAAGCATGGGTTCCTGGATCGAGCTTGAGGATCTTTGCGCAATCATCGAGCTGCCTCTGAGCAGTCTCAAAAGGATTCGGTTTGGTCATTTTCTGCATCTCCATTATCGCTTCTACCAACTACCAAAATCTTTATGTTTCGATCGGTGGATGGAAAGGGCCAATTCTAGGTATTTAAGAATGATGAGTCAAGTTTATAAATGATAAGATAGGGCGGAAATGGCGTGTATCCATATTTAAATATTTTCGATTAATAAATTCCTATGAAGCCATATGCATTTGAGGATTTAATAATCTAGGATATGGTCTAAGAAAATCGATTTCATAAAGACTCATAATTAATCTTAAAAAAAATAATTTCTACTGTAGCTCCATGGCGGATAGATTACTCGAGATCGCTTCGCAAAGAAATGGCACATGGCCGCAAAAATCGAAGGCATGGCATCAATGCGATGCCATGCCAAAGCCGCTTTTGGCTATTCGCTTATGGTAATCCAGGCGTCCAGTATCTCTTCCGCTTCGTCATGGTAAGCATCCATGACATATGGTATGCCTGAGACATAAGCCGCCTCTTCTGAGAGGGCCATGAGGTCCTTTCGAGAGATGGTGCTTAGGTTGAAATTCCTGGAACCAGCCATAAGCTGCTGCATTCCTGTCTTGAACTTCTGACAGTAAGTGTAGAGGCCTATTGCGCCCAGAGGAATTTCTTTTAGCTCCGGTCCATACTTGGCCTTGAGATCCTCGTATGAGACAAAGATCTCTTCCGCTTGGTTGCCATATTTTGAGACGCTCTTGGGAAGCTCGCCCTTCTCCAGCCAGTTCCCTATGTTCTTTCCCACCATTCCTGGTATCATCAGGGCCCTGCCCATGCACACAGCTTTAACAAAGGGTGCTCCCATGGCGATGGCCTTAAAGACGCCATCCTCTGTGGAAAATCCACCAGCCATGGCAATATCAGGAACCTTCATGCCTCTCTTGGAAAGCTTCTGGCAAAATTCATAAGCCAAAGCCTGCAGGTAGAAGGTGGGGATGCCCCACTCATTCATCATGGGCCAAGGACTCATGCCCGTTCCTCCCGGCGCGCCGTCGATAGTCAGAAGATCGATCTTGGCCTCGGCACCGTACCTGATGGCCATGGCCAATTCAGCCATGCTGTAAGCACCGGTTTTAAGCGTGATGCGCTTGAAGCCCAGATCTCGAAGCCTTGTCACCTCATCGAAGAATCCATCTCGAGAGACGAAGCCCAAGCGAGAGTGCCTCTCGAACTCTTTAATAGCTCCCACCTTGAAGGCCATCTGCACTTCTGAATTGGCGGGATCGGGCTGGACGACATAGCCCCTCTGCTTTAGCTCCAGAGCCCTTTCCAAAGTGTTGACTTTGATCTCCCCTCCAATGCATTTTGCCCCTTGTCCCCACTTTAGCTCGATAGTCTCCAGGTTGTGTCGGGAGGAGACATACTCAGCCACGCCCAACCGAGTATCTTCGACATTCATTTGGACCAGAATTTCACCATAGCCTTCGTGGAATTTGTTGTAGGTTTCAATCCTGCGGTCCATCTCAGGAGACTTCTGCACTTTGCCGTTGCCATCCAAGACCAGCTCGGAGTCAACTCCGCAAACGTTCTCCCCGCAGACCAGCGTAATTCCGGAAATGGCAGCTCCAACAGCGAAGTGCTCCCAGTTCTTTCTGGCAATCTCGGTAGATCCCAGGGCGCCTGTAAAGATCGGCAGCATCATCTTTACTTTCTTGGACCATCCATACTTTGTGGTGACATCGACATTGGGAAAGATGGAGGTGTCCGGTCCTGGTTCCACACCTTCTGGAAGGCCGTAAGCTCCCACAGCGTAGCCCTGGATGTTGAGATGGGAATAATCTAGAGGATAGTTCTTATCGGCTCCTGCAGTCATCTCGCCAAAAGGACCGGGATAAAGGACTTCCCTTCCTCGGAAGGAGGCCAGCCAGGTCTCGCAGCCTCCTTTGCATCCATCAATACATCTGGTGCAGATGCCAGACATGGGAACTACGTCCCGAGATCGGTTGAATGTGCCCGTAGCTTCGTTGGCATTTGGCTTTCTCAGATTCATTCATTATCACCTTTTAGAAATTATTAATTGCGTAGCCGTTTCGTGTCTACAGATTGATGGCCGGAGAAGAATTCCAGCAATAGTATGTTTTCTCATTATATGCGGAATCGATCGATTGGACCATATAATCGATCAAATGGATCATATGCTTGTTGGACGGACTGGCCAACCACCAAGCACATTCCGATATCCTCTTATAAAAGGATTTCTAAAAACCTATTTGTTATTTAAAGGAAATAGCTTTCCGGCTAAACTTGCCATCAAATCTGCTAAAGGAGGGGAGAATGACGGGAAAGCAACAAGAGAATTTGGGGCAATGGAAAAGATTAAAATAAATGGAGAGGTGCCAGGAAAAAATGATAGTCATAATAGATTACGGGATGGGCAATCTTTTCAGCATATACAATGCCTTAAAACGCGTCGGCGCTTCCCCCCATATAGCGAATGAGCCAAAAGGGCTTAGAGGCGCTGACGGCATCGTAGTCCCTGGCGTGGGGGCTTTTGGAAGCTGCATGGATCGACTCTCTCGGTTCGAAGCTTCTCTTTCCCGGGCCAGGGAGGAAGGAACGCCGATATTAGGGATTTGTATCGGACTTCAGGCGTTCTTCGAAGAGAGCGAAGAAAGCCCAGGTGCAAAGGGCCTTGGCTGGATCAAAGGCAAGGTCGTGCGTCTGCCAGAGGGTGTTATGATTCCTCAAATGGGCTGGAACAGTCTTACCATCAAGAGTCCTGTGCAGATGCTCGATGGCATTGTCGATGGCGACATGTTCTATTTTGTGCACTCCTACTATTGCATTCCCAAGGACAAGTCTGTTGTCGCTGCGACAACTGAGCATGGAGCAGAAGTAACAGCAGTCGCGGCAATAGATAACTTGCTCGCAACTCAATTCCATCCCGAAAAATCTGGAGCTAAGGGACTTCAGATATTAGAGAACTTTGTGAGGGCCACACAATGTTAGCTAGGAGGATCATTCCCTGCCTGGACTGCGACCTGGGAGTGCCAGGCGGCAGAGTTGTCAAGGGAATCGAGTTCAAGCAAATCAGATATGCAGGCGTCCCTTGGGAACTGGCCTGCAAATACTATAAGGATGGCGCAGACGAGATAGTCTTTCTAGATATCACCGCATCCCATGAGCGACGGGACACAATGGTTAGCGTTATAAAAAAGACTTCGGAGTCTGTCTTCGTACCCTTGGCTGTAGGTGGTGGAATTAGGAGCCTTAATGACGCCAGAGTTGTATTCAATGCTGGAGCTGACAAGATCACTGTAAATACATCCGCCTTGAAACACCCTGAACTCATCAGCGAGATCTCTGACAAATATGGAAATCAGGCCGTTGTAGTGGCCATTGATGCTAAGCGCAGATACAACCTAGAGGAAGGAAGGGAGATAATAAAAACGCCAGAAGGGCGCTGCTGGTTCGAATGCTCTTTTTATGGAGGAAGAGAGTTCACAGGTATAGATGCCTTGGCCTGGGCCAAAAGGGCGGAGCAGCTGGGAGCCGGGGAGATACTTCTCACATCCATGGATCGTGATGGCACTTATGATGGTTTTGATATACCGCTAACTGAGGCTGTATCCAAGATGGCTAAGATCCCGATAATTGCCTCCGGCGGCGTCGGTGGACCTGAGCATATGCTGGAGGTATTCCAGAAGACCAATGCTTCAGCAGCCTTGGCGGCGAGCATCTTTCACTATGGAGAGTGGCGGATTGAGGATGTGAAGAAGCACTTGGCAAAGAACGGCATACACGTAAGGCTGTGAGGAGCCGGCATTTTATATCCACGACCATTTGCATGCCCACTTGGGTGGGGGAGATCACATCGCTGATCCTAGGAGATCCTTAGATGCTCCTTCAAGAGATTTCTTGATATTGCAGGCATATGGATTAGAGATCTGCATCAAGAGATGATTTCCGCCAAAATGAGTATAAAAACTCTATGAGCGATTTCAAGAAAAAAGATATAATTTTAGCACTTAAGTAGAGATCAACTGCTTTAGCCTTTGGATGCTCTCCATGGCCTGGGCGGACTCGTGGAGCTTCTCTTCTTCAAAATGCTTTATTATATCATCAATGCCAGCCCGCAGAGCGTAAACTTTCATAGGCCGACCTTTTCCTTCCCTCTTGATCTCTTTCTCTTCAATCCAGTTATTTTCGCGAAGAGTGCGCATTGCGATGCTTACCTCGGGTTGTCGCAGGTCCGAGCCCATCTCTATTTCCCGGGAAGACGCCTCATCTACATTAGCCAAGAAGGTAATGAGGGTAGCTACATTTCGCGGCACATCTAGGGACCGCAAGGTCTCTACAAATTCCATATCCTTGTCATCAAGGATCTTTACTGTCGACTCCTTCATAATCGTCACCATAATTTTTTAACTAGAAATACTTAATCATATAAATAATTTGTTTTGAAAACGCTGGGGTTTAAAATTTACTTAATTAAACTAATATACTGTATAATAAGATTAAATGAATGTTATCTTTACAAAAGGCATTGGAAAAAAAACCATTAATTGCCCCAAAAGAGATCTATAAAATAACCAATTTTCGTGTACTGGAGCTTTGATAAATGTGTCGATTTTTCACGTTTTATGAATCCGATTGAATTATCAATCAATTATTTAAGAATTGCAGACACAAAAAGTTTATTAATTAAGTAATCAAATTATTATCAAGAATGAATTTCGTTGAGTTAATTGGGGGATCAATATGAAGGCTGCCGCCGCGGCCATCATTTCCAATCTACTTTTCTTCCTTATCATTGATGGCGCTTTATGCTTGGAAAATCCACAGGATTTGCCTGGAGTCTATGAAGTGGCGTCAAATGGCCAATTGAATATATCCATTGCAGATATTCATAAGTATGAAATTGCAGGCCAGGACGGTTGGTTCTTAGCCATCGGTTTGGTGATAGAGAATAGGGATATCAGACCGATTTTATTGAGTTCAAACTCTTTTCGAATTCTAAATGCACGCGGTGAGGCCATCCTTCCCTCCACTGATATCGCGCTTAAGAGTCCTCTGGTATTTCGCGAATTGGGGGTTGGCGATGTAGCCGTGGGAGGCATAGCATTCAAGCTGCAAGATGAAGACGAGCCTGTTGCACTGTTAAACACGGATACCCAACTAAAGATAAGGCTGGACAAAGAGACTAGGCCTCCTGGCACTCCATTGCCGATTGGCGAGCCGGCTAAAATTGGGAATTGCATTGTGGGAATTGAAGGAATATCTAGATCCAACGATGGCACGATGCTTCGCGTTGACTACATTATGAAGAACTCTGGACCTGGTATCATGCTCCTTAAGCCCAGGGACTATGGAAGATTTGGCTCGTTGATCGATAAATTTGGCTGGAGCTATTCTGCATGCGATTACAAGATGCTGGGCCCAGCAGTAGCTCCAGGAGGCATAGTAGAGGGATTCATGACTTATATAGTCCCTAATAGTTCATATCCGCAATACCTTCTTTTCTGGCCGCCTGATGAGGATGCCATTCTTTTTGATCTAGGAGCTGACGCTATTTAGCGGACTGTTATCTGTGCCAATAGAGCTATCTGTTGCCTGGGAGATACCCTATTATGATCTATGTTGAGCTTAGCAAGAAGGATCTTGTTGCTGCCACCAGGACAGAAGTTCGCAATCTTCCAGGAATGCTCTTTGGAGGAAATAGCCCACTTCTAAAGCCCTTCATGAAGAAGCTGGAAGACCTTCTGCCGGAGGAGAAGAAAGGTCGGGGGGATAGCTATATTCTTAATACGCTGTACTCACACATAGACTCTGTTCATGCTGATGAAGGTCTAATTCAGGTTAAAAGCAATGAAAAGACCGTTGATATAACCAGAGCTGAGCTGGCCGTGATTATGGAAGAGAGATATCCGCTATCAGATCATCACATGTTGAACCTTCCTGGCCTTCTTTTCCTCCAGAGCAGCCCAGGACTCCAAGCTTGCGCTGTTTCCAAGGCAAAAGCCGAATACAACCTCCATCTTCCCGAAGGCCGGAGGACGCATCGATTCGTTTTTCATATGATTGTCATAGATATCGATGCAAATAAAGAGGCAATAAAATTATGGCTGGATCTGGACAGGCTGCCTAAAAAAGCGGAAGGCTCGAGGAGGTCTCATTAAGCGATGAGGCTTCTATTATATGATATCACGAATATGATATCCCGATCCTTCAGCCATCTTCTTGTATCATTTCCATATCATGCTACACTACAAGGTGCCTCAGCTCCCATAATAGCTTGGGATTCAGCTTAAATAGCACTCGCAACATTCCCCGCAAATCCATCTTAGAGATATCTTCGGCCTTCAAGGAGCCTATTAGCTGGTTTAGATCCTTATCAGTAAGCTTCACAAAGAACTCTTTGTATTGATAGCTCCTAGCGATATGCTTGCCAATGTCCATCCGCCAACGGTCTTCGTACTCTTTCAGCCCGGCAATGCTCACATCTTCGGAAGAGATGGCCTTTGCAGCAACCTCTCCGGCTATAATGCCGGCCTTCATGGCGTTCAAGATGCCTCCTCCAGTTAGGGGATCGGTCTGACGCGCTGCATCGCCTACTAGCATAATGCCATCTGATATAGTGGACTCTATAAGCCCTGAAGAAGGATCTCCTCCGGCTACCATCTCTACCACTTTTCCATTGGGAAAGTGAGACTTCATGAACTCCTTGAGGAGCCTGACTGGTTCTCCTGAGCTGGACTTTGATCCTTGTACGCCTATGCCCACATTGGCCAGCTTATCGCCCTTTGGAAAGGACCATACATAGCCTCCAGGAGCAAGAGCATTGCCGAGGAAGAACTCGGTGTACTCGTCATCAATGCTGTAATCCTGGACCAGGAATTGGGCACAGCAATGTATATCCTTCGGCGAAAGAGCGGTCTCAATTCCAGCCCATCTTCCCACCTTGGACTCCACTCCATCTGCGCCAATGATCATCGGGGCCTCAATCTGCAAAGGCTCGCCCATGCACATGGCGGAAACTCCACAGGGAACGCCGTTTTTTCTCAAAAGCCCCAAGGCTCTGGTCTTGACCTTTACCTTAGCGCCACAGCGTGCTGCATCCATGGCCAGAGCCCGATCGAAGATCTTCCTCTCCAGGACATACCCTACCTCGGACCCCCCCCTATCTTCAGACATGACAATGCTTGTGCCGTCCGGAGCATATATCCTAGCCCCTTTGACCTCTGCCGCAATCCAAGAAGGATCGGGCTTTATCATCTCGGACAGAACCCTCTTGCCCACGCCCTCTGCGCACCTTACCGGATCCCCAATCTCCTGCCGCTTCTCTAGCATGACTACATCTAGCCCTGCTTTAGCAGCCGTCTTTGCCGCCATCGATCCGCCTGGTCCCGCTCCTACGACTACTACATCGCATTTCATGCCTTGACCTCCAGGGCTCCCACTGGACATATCTTAGCGCAAATTCCGCATTCTTTGCAATCCTCTGAAACCTCCAGCCAAGTTTCGACTAGCTCCAAAGCGCAGGTGGGGCAGACTCCAACGCATGCGCCGCAATAGCAGCATTTGTATCTATTAATAGAAAGCAAAAGATCACATCTCCATATTAATAAATAATTTTGAATTCATCATAGAATTTGCATTTCAGCTCGGAGATCTGGAGTCCGGAGACCATGGCGCCTGCTGGCCCGGCTTTCATGAGTCCCAGCAGCTCGCCAACCTTCTCTCGCTCTCCCTCCAATATGGCTTCCACCCCGCCGCCTGGGATGTTGCGTACCCATCCTTTAATCCCTAGCTCATTTGCCTGGGACTTGGTATATGCCCGATAGTAAACTCCCTGAACCCGCCCGGAAACTCTCACATGCACGCAGATCATCTTTTAGCCCCAGCTACCAAATCTTCTAGAGCTTTTCGCTGGTCCTTGGCCTTGATGATTCCGGACGCCAGCAAAACGCCCTCTGATCCCAGCTCCAAAGCAGCCTTCAAGTCTTCACCATGGGTTATGCCTGCGCCGCAGAGCACCCCTACTCCTGGTTCTATCTTCTTGACGGCATCTACAGATCCCCGGACCACATCAGGATCGGCTTTGGATACAGGTATGCTGCTGCCTATAAGTTCAGGCGGCTCCACGGCCACGAAATCTGGCCTCATCGATGCTGCTGCCCTAGTCGTAGCTATGTTATTAGTGCAAACAATTGTGGAAAGTCCTGTGGCCCGGCAGGCAGCGATAGATGCCTCGATTTCGGCCAATTTCAGCCTTCGCTCGGAGTGGTTTATCAGCGAGCCAGTGGCTCCTGCAGCCTGCAGCGAAGCTGCTGTGATATGTCCCGTGAAACCTCCGTGGCCTACGCCATCCACATGTTGAGCATAAACGGGAATCTCGACCGCTTCGACAATGGCACGGATATCTGCTATTTGGGGCGCGACTATTATCTTGATAGAATACTCGTTTGATATATCCTCGCAGATCTCCGCCAATCTAATTGCCGCCTGGCCTGTAGCCTCGCGGTAAGTTTTGAAGTTGAGCACTATTAATGTCACATTCTCCCTCTTCTTTCTCTGATGTTTGGAAGAGCATATATGTTTTGGCTACACTTTCCCGTCTGTGCTGCTACTGCATTTGTAATAAACATTGAGGTTCGCATTATTGTCCGGCAAACGGATCGTTGATTTTGAACAACGATTTCCAGCTTTAGCTAAAAACTATGGAATAAGATACATTTAAGATACCGTCTTCCCGGCGATCATTTGGCTTGGCCTATATTTTCCATTGCAGGTTCCAGGATACTCTTGGCAGAAAATGCATTAGCTAAAAAAATTGGATTGGCTAAAATGCCAACCTGTCCATCAGCATCAGCTAAAAGGAGACAGCTAATTACGCTGGAAGATATGGGAGTTCTTCAAAAAGAATTCATGAGGGCAGATTGGCATTGCATTAAGCCATCACTTGCTCCTTTAAAATATACCTGATCAGATCCTCAGAGAGCTTGGTCTCTCTCTGCACCCTCTTTATAGTCTCGTCAATGCTATTGCCTTCAGATATTAAACCGGATATCCTTCGGATAATCTTATCACTGATGGTATAATACTCATCAATATCTTTACGGTGTCCCCAGACGTCCCCTTTCAGCAACTCTACCCCCTGAATCTCCAAAAACTGCTGGGCTGCCCTGGACATAGTTTCATGATATGACGGCGGTATTTGGACTGCTCGAAGCCTGGGACATGACTGGACAAGTCCCATTACATCCATATTGGAAGCGCGAAACGCCAGGTGAACTATCTGTTCATTGCGGTTCAGATCGGCGATCTCATTTTTGGAGCTAACTACCCTCAGCTTCATATCACTAACAAATGCTCTTAAAATATTTATAGATAATGGTAATCATAGTAATCCGGCTTTTGATATATAAAGAATGGAAACTTACGTTATAAAATATTTATGTTTAGCTGAAGTGCCTGTAAAATATGTATAGAGAAATAGAACAAATCTTTTACAGCTTTTGTAATTGATTTATTTTTATATATTTATTGGTCATTTCATTTGGAGACTGAAATCGGCAAATGATTTCTGCTAATGCTGATTTTTGCGGCGAAAGGAAGCAATAGCTGCAGCAATGTTGGATAGGAGCTTATTGGCCATGGATTGGCTGGGCCAGGACCCCAGCCCGCAGTCCGGCCCCACCGCCCTAAGCCTGCCGCCAAAAGCTCTAAAAGCCGCATCCAGCCTATTTTCCATGATCTGGGGCGACTCCATTGCTAAGATCTCCTTCTCCAGCCTGGCCGGATCTTCCCAAAGATTTATGCCCAGCCGATCGTTTAGGCTAGCAGCCATGGAGAGAATATCTGTTCTTGCGATTCCCGCCCGCAGGTAAGTATCGGTATCCTCTAGGATCTTCCGGTCGATCAGCTTCAGGTAGTCGGGGTGGGCCGCGGACTCAACTCCGATTATGCTAAGTCCCTGGACCCGGGTGCATAGTTCTGCATAAAGGGGAGAATGCAGGTGCACCTCGCTGTCCATGCCTTTGCACGGCCAGCTGGCGATCTCCAGCGCCTTTTGGATCTCTCCCTCATCGAATACTACTGCGGAGCTGATTCCAAGGCTGGGCTCGTCCAGAGAGGCCACCGCCATCTTTTCCGACTCTAGTGCCCTTTCTAGGAACCTGGCCACGCTTTTGGCCAGATTGTAGAGGATATCGGTATAATTCGTAGCCCCGAAGGCATGCAGGTATAGCTCTATGGGGCCGGTGACGCATACGCGAACCTTTTGGCCGGGGGGCACGGCATGGAGCTCCAATATTTCAGCAGTCTCTTTTTTTATTAGATAGGGGCTTTCCTGGTTTTCGGCCTTTTCAATAGGCTGCATGAACATCTTTATCATATCCCTGAACTGGGGATAGGTGGGCACTTCGACGCCCGCCGCAATCTTTTGGGACAGGGTATCTTTGACAAGGTGCATAAACTGCTCCTGGGAAAGGCTATCCAGCCGGACTCCCCTGGGCAAGGGATAGCTGCCGATGTCATCGAAAAATAATCCTGAAGTTTCCAGCGACACTGCAATCAATCCCTGCTATGCGATGCGCCCAAGGTAATTCTTCAAAGAGTCGTAACTTGCCTCAATCGTTTCGCAGTGCTCTTTCAGCTGATCGAGATAGGCCATGGACTTGGGCAGCGGCGGGTTCACGTTGATGAGCCTTATGATCTCTTCGGGGAACTTGGCCGGATCGGCGGTCTCCAGGGAGATGCAGGGGTTCCAGTCCTCTACATCGTGCAGGTACCTCATGAGCCCGGCGAAGGCCACTGCGCCATGGGGCTCCAGAACGATCTTGAATTTCGCATAAGCTTCCTTTATCGTTTCTCTGGTCTCTTGGTCGGATATTGAGACCGCGAATAGATCTTTTCTCATGGCTGCCAGATCAGGGCTCTTGTGGACAGTGCCGGTCTCATCCATCTGGCCGCCATAGAGCCAGAAGAGCCGGGCCAGATTGCTGGGATGGCCTACGTTCATGGCATTGGAGATGCAGTTCTTGCTGGGCCGGATAGGCTGGTAGACGCCAGTTCTCATGAAGTTAGGGAACTCGTCGTTCTCATTGGTGGCCACTACAAATATGCGCACCGGCAGCCCCATTTTCATGGCGATCAGTCCGCCCATCAGGTCGCCAAAGTTGCCGCTGGGCACCGAAAAGACAACTGGCTTGCCATTTTCAGCCGCCCTGGAATAGGCATAGAAGTAATAGATGGCCTGGGGCAGCAGCCTTCCTATGTTTATGGAGTTGGCCGATGAGAGGTTCATGCCTTTTAGGTCTGGGTCGGCAAAGGCCTGCTTGACCAAAGCTTGGCAGTCGTCGAACTTGCCGTCTACGGCCAGGGGATGCACATTCTGGCCCAGGGTGGTCATCTGACGCCTCTGTCGTGGGGTTACCTCCTTCTCCGGGAATAGCACCACGACTTTTATGTTATCCAGGCCATAAAAAGCATGAGCAACAGCCGAGCCGGTGTCTCCGGAGGTAGCAGTGAGGATGGTGATCTCCTTTCCCTCCTGTCGCAAGAAGTACTGAATCAGCCGGGCCATGAGCCTTGCAGCGAAGTCCTTGAAGGAGCAGGTGGGCCCCCGGTCCAGCCGGAGGATAAATTTGCCATCGAAAACCCTCTCCAGAGGGACATCGTAGTTGTAGGCATCCTGGAGCATGGCGCGCAGGGCATCATCTGCGACGAGGTCTCCCAGATATGGCTTGACGATATGGTAGGCTATTTCGGGATAGCTCATGTGGCTGAATTGCGCGATCTCTTGGGCCGAAATCTGGGGGATATGCTCAGGCATGTAGAGGCCCTTATCCGGGGCCTGGCCAGCCAGGAGGGCCTGGCGGAAGTTCACGCCTTCGGGATGGCCATTGGTGCTGAAGAACTTGATATTTGACATGGTCGTGCCTTTAGTAGAGTATTGCTGCTTTTTTAAGGCTTTGGCAAGGGGCGGGAAGATAATTTTTAAATCTATATTCTGAGTAGAATGCCATAGTAGCTTATTTCAAAATTCAAATCAGAATTGATCAGATAGGAGATCTAGCAAGCCCTTAAATCGCGTTTTAAAAATTAATTCTCCAAGTCCTATTAAATTATCAATAAATGATCAATCTGCCTTATCTAGACTTGATTCATCTCCAAAAAAGCTCCTCTATTGTTGTGTTTTGATATAACGCACTCTTTGCTTCATGGGATAGTTCATAGTTTACAATTATTTCCCGACTTGTCACAATGACTCTACTAAGTCACTTCTAGGAATACTTGAGCTTGTTCTTAGAATTTTAATATTTCATTCGCGTTTTGTGGATCAATTATCATAGCCATCTTCGCATTCCTCTCCTCAAGCGAGATATCTATAATAAATGGCTGTTCTAATAACTTTATTTCGGTTGGACTTGCCTTTTTCTGTATACCAAAAAAAGAGGATTTTAGCGATTGTAATAATCCAGCAGCTGACTGTTGCGAAATATACAATTCCAAGATATAATTTCCTTTTATACAAGAATCGATGTTCTCACATAGAAAAGTCATATCCTTTTGAACTCCCTCCCCTTTTTGTATTACAAATGGCAAAGAAGGAAAATCCACTGTATTAAATTCAAAATTTGGTTCCAAAGCTTGGGCTTCTTTAAATTTCTCCAAACCAAAGTCAAATGAGGCTGTAAATTCGAATAATTGCGGTGTATCCGGTTTTGTTCTCCTCACTTTTAGATAAATATATTGAATTGTCGCACTAGAGCCTCCCGAATTGCTCAAAATGAAATTTAAAATTATACCTACAGAGGAAGGAAAGTGTACAATGGTCGCGTAGCGAATTGGATCATTGCAGGTAATCATAGGCCCTCGTAGGTTCACCCACCAGAAAGAGATAATCGCGACTAAAAAACCACAAAACCCGAATATAAAACCTACATCCATAACTTATCTTCTGCAGAATAGCCACCAATGTATTTAATTTTTACTTTCACCTCAATGGGTAATTTATTTGTGACAAGATTCACCATAGGGACTGGGCTATGTATTTCTCAAATTTCTGATGCATTCAACCTCCAACGAAATATTTGATCATTTGAGCCTGGTGATGAATATGACCGAATGGAAGCATCAATAGAATAAGTTCCTTTTAGTAGCCAAACAGATTTAGGTCGTGTATGTGAGTTACTGAAAATCGATGACAATTGACTCTCTAAGGATTTTCCCGATTTTTAACTACTAGATATCGATTCGCTAGCTTCTTTTTCAGTAGTACACACCCACAACCCAGAGCCATATTATGCCCACGTGCCCGGTCTGGTGGGCGTCTGGGCAACCGGCAAGACCATTGAGGAGTGCCGCAAAGAGCTGATTGAAGTCATTGAAGAATGGATTGTGGCCAAGCTTCAGTGGGGGCAGCCCATACCGTCTATAGGTGGCCATACCATAGCGACCTCCTTCCAAGGAGCAGATATCCGTTGCATAGGCCGCAAGCGCTCGTTGAGTTCTTCCGGTCGGCCTTCTAAAGCATATGCTAGAGCACCAAAAGGCATCAGTATCCAGCAGACTTAAATAAACAAACTAAGAAGATGAACTAATATGGCTTGCTCTCAAGAAGACAGCATCCTCATCGATGAAGAGGCAGAAGATAATACAATCACTGCCCTCATCAAGGGCCTGGAAGAATTCAAGAAAGGCCATTATAAGAGCTTTAGAGATGCTGATGAGCTGGCAGAGTACTTGAGAAACCTCTAAGCGATCTTCTATGGCTTTTACGCCTTTCAGCCTGCACCAATTCGATAAAAAGTTAGAAAAAATACAAAGAAAGATACTGTTCTTCGAGAGCGTGTTATTAAGAAGATTAAAGAAATTGCCGAGAATCCTGAGATTGGCGTGCCCAAACGACATGAGCTTAGAGGTTATTGGGCTTTGCACGTCGATCCTTTCGTAATATTTTATGCGATTATCGGCAATAAAGTTGTTTTGACTTATTTTGAACATCGCGATAAGGTGTACCAAGATGCCGCTAAGTTTGCTCCGCGCATTCTAACAGAATTAAGAGCTAGATTGGCCCTGGAAGAAGCAGGAATATCTCAGGATAGCTTCGCGGATTTTTTGGAAGATATCAAAAAACCAAAGACTAAACGCAAATAATAAAAACATTTTCGGGCCAGCCGAATCAGCAGGCCCAGATCAACCTGTTCTGGCCGACAATCTCATAGGAACCTAATCCCCTTGGGCATCTCCCCAAACCACTTCCTGAAGGCCTCCGGCCAGTTCTCCATGTCCAGCCCTTTCTGGCTCAAGAATGCCGAAGTCCATCGCTCCAGGCCCGCTCCGCTGCAGCCGGACCATAGCGGATCCCTGATTTGGCCTAATAAGTTCCGATAAAACTAAAAAGCCTAGGATCACCCCGACACCACAGTAAACTGCTCCTGCAATATCAACTGATCATTCAGATATACATCTACCGTCCAGTCGCCATACGGATCTGCGACATTATTAGTGTGGCAGGACGCGGACGCCCAGCCTTGCCTCTCTGCATAAAGCTGAGCACTTTCGCAAGAACTCTGAGCATCCGATTCGCCCTGCTCATAAGAACGTGCCAACGAGGAAATATCCAGGGGATCCCAGACTTTGTATGAAGAATAATAACCACCTTCTGGATTGGCAGGGATATTATAGGAGTCTTTTATATCCCACCCCCCTCCGTTATACCAATGCCAGTCGACTCTGGCAACTCCAATATTTCCTAGTTGCAGCCAGGAATTGGCCGTCATGTAGTCCTTGAATTCGTTAGTTTTCGTGGTTGTAACCGGCATTTTAGTGGGCTCGTCAATCTTGCTGGCCATGCAGTGATCAAGAAGGGCGATGGTGCCGTGAGTAGCATTTTGGCCTTGTGTGGCGTTTTTGCCTGAAGTGGCATTTGAGTTGATTGCTGTTGTTCCGGAGCCAAGCTTCAGGCCAAATTGTTCCTTCAGGCGTTTTTGGCCATTAATATAGATATCTACATTCCAATTGCCCGACAGGTAAGGCTCATTTGGTATGCTCGCGATATCAAGAGGATACCAGACATTATAAGAAGACCAAAAGCCCCCGCTTTGATTGCGAGGGATATCAACCTGGCTGGTTTGATATGGATTGCCATCTGGAGAATACCAGTGCCAAACAACTGAACCTTCCAGAACATGTCCTAAGCTTAACCATGAATATGCTTTGCTATCCCCGCTGGAGAATGTGCTGGTTCTCGTGATCGCGTTATATGTGGATTCGTCAACGCTACTTGCCATGCAGTGATCGAGAATTTGGATAGCGTATAGGCTGCTCAAGTTGATGCCGGTAGCATTGATCCCGACCATCCAGGTCGAATTGCCAAATCCCAAGCCTTTGGCTGTGGCATAGGCAACATTTGCCTCCTCAGTTCGTCCCAGCGCCTTCAGAGCATCCCCCTTGCTTGCCCAGACCAATGAAATATCTGGGACTAGCTGAATAGCTTGGTCGTAAGCCTGGATAGCCTCCTCGTATTTGCCTTGCTTGCAGAGAGAATTGCCTTTGCCGTTCCAGGCCTGCCAAGCCTGGAAATTATTGGGAACTAGCTTGATAGCTTCGTCATAGGCGGCGGTCGCTTCAGCATATTTGCCTTGATTGTAGAGATTTAGGCCTTTGTTCATAACCGCATCGTATTTGCTTTGATCAGACTGATACAAATGAAACTCTGCAGTTGTTTGTTCGATTGAGGATTTAGATAATTGATTTCCTTTAGGCGATTGGTTTTTTGATATGGAAAATTCTTCTGTTAGGATTTTCTGACCCGCCAGGTAAACATCTACATGCCAGTCTCCGGAGAGATTGGCAGGATCATTTCCGGCAATATCGATATGAGACGAGGTGTTGTATGTACGCCATCGGTCCCCGCTTGATGGCATGGGGATCTGAACATTTTTTGTGTACAACATATCTCCAGCAGGAGAATACCAATACCAATGAAGTGTACCAGCACCCGGAACGTTTTGCAGGCTTAACCAGGAGTATGCTTTGCTATTGTTGACAGAGAAATCTTGAGTTCTAGTAATTACCTTATTGGTGGACTCGTCAATATTGCTTGCCATGCTATGATCAAGAATGGTAGTGGTGTCAGCTGCTTCCAGCTCCTTAAGCTTGGCATCGACCGCATTAGCCTCTGTGGTGCGACCGAGCTTCTTGAGAAGCTTGGCTTTGAGGTTCCAGCCTAAATCATCTTGCGGATTGATGTCAATGGCCTTGTTGTAAGCCTGTATGGCCTCTTCGTACTTGGCCTCATGCTCGAGTTCGATGCCTTTATTGTCCCAGTCAACTGCTGTTGTCTGCCCTAATGTCGGCATACATAGCAGGGCCAGCACAAGAAAAAAAAGAACAACTTTCTCTTTGAGATCTCCCGCCATGTTCGTCTAATTTTAGCAAAACTAGCATAAAGCTTTCTGTTGATACATCTTCGGAGCAGTGCATAGGTCTTATCTCCCAGCGTGATTAGCTGCCCTGCAGGCACATTCTTCTTCGTCCAGACCCCAACGCGGGCCATCCTCCACAGCAGCTCCAGAATGTCCTCGAAGATATTCTTGTAGCAGTCCGCTAACAATCGAGGTCCGGCAGTCAAATATCAGGAAAATTCCCAGAGATCCGATTTTTCTCAGTTTTCAGCAACTCGCATACGCGATTCTATTTTGAAGGCCTGCCAAAATCGCTTTACCACTTGAGCTTGATAATTCCAGGTTTGATGAGGAGGAAGCCGCAAAAATAAATAGCTATCTCCATGCTCGATAATCATAAGAACTGCCCAATGGCGGATTTAGAAGCCCGCCTACCAAGTTATCCTGTATGCCGTTTTTCTTGGCAAAAAAGTGAACTGGACCTAGTTGATCTAGCTCTATTTTGGCAGGCTAATGAAATGTTAGAATTTGGCCACTGAATAAACTGCCACCATTAGCTAGGTTTCCTATCGGTACAATCTTGCCTAAATCTGGACTGGGTGGT
>JADDYB010000120.1_pt1 | contig 23114 bp, 21 predicted proteins | sample 8641941 | NCBI WGS metagenome assembly JADDYB01 (sample SAMN16275377, study PRJNA637457) | freshwater sediment metagenome | isolation source: Lake Kineret sediment | place: Israel: Lake Kineret | collected 2013
CGCTACTAATGTGTCATTGTGCGTGGAGCCCGGTGTGATATCTGCGGTATTAAAATTAGGTTTAATCAGGACAGTCTTTCCTTTGATAGGATTTATATTAAGTGTCTTCAAGGATGTCTTTACCCCGTTCTTCCTATTATCTGTCTTCACTAATGCAACACGACTGGCTGTCTTGGACATAACGACACCTCCGTCCATACCTATAATTAAAGCTCCCCCGGCGACTCCGGTATATTTTAAAAAATCCCTTCGGCTAACTTTCTTCATCTTGTTCCACTCGATCGTACCTCCCCTGACCGAGACAGAGGCTGCACCGCGAATGAGAACACCATTGGCAGAACTTGCAGTCAGGGCAGTGATGCTTCTTATCCTTGCTCTCTTTCAAACAGCAGATGAGCCCATAGGGCGTGACCTCAAAACGCACTCCATCTTCATAGATAAACTTTTTACCTTCATCAGCCATTCGTTAAACCAACCATCTACTTCCCATAGAAGAATCCCATAAAATTATAAGATATCATTCCCGATATTACCCAACTTTTTTATAATGATTGACTGAGATGAGGAATCATTTGAGCAGTGAGATTTTGAAAAAGCTTTTGAAAAAGTGGGTGATGCCGAATAATTAAACCAATAGGATAGAATTCCCTTAAAATTTGAATTCCATCTGAGGGTTTTCTTTTTGAATTATATCTTTAATTAAATTCACGAACCTTGTCGCCTTGTTTAACGCAACCGATGCTTCAGATTTTGAGATCGAAATATCAATCTCATAGGTAAATATATTCCGTTTCCTCCTCATTCGATCAAACTGCTCTACAATCACCTTAAACTCTTTACCCAAGAAATGTGACATGAACTCCACTACGGTTTTATGCTGATACCCGTCCGCCGGCCTGAATCCTTTCAATAAAAGAAATGCCCTTGCAGCATGTAACATCGCAAGGTAGGCTACAGTATAAGCAATCCCTTCATCAATATCTAAATTGGCTTTTGCTGTTCTTAAATCTTTGTGTGCCCGTAGAATCAATTTTTCAACGGCTCTTAGATCCGATTTCTGCCTCCTCAGCAATCCTTTTGATAGAGACTCTTCTAAGAACTCTTCATAGGTCATTTTCCTCTCCAATAAGAAATATCTTTGGGTTTTTAAGAAGGTCCATAATAAATGGATCCTTTTCCTTCTTCTTACGGTTAAACTCATCCCTCTGGAATATGCTGTAATTGATCTCTCTTTTGAGTACCTTCTCCAGCTTGTTTATCTCCCTTAAAAACCTATTTTCATTTACCTTGCCGATAATGAGAAGATCGATATCGCTTCTTCCCACTTCTTCATGTTTTGCGAAAGAGCCATAGATAAAGGCAACCTCAATCCCTCTCGCCCTGCCCAAGATCTCTCTTAGCGAGCCTTGGATGCCAATCGTCTTAAATACGATGCTTTTTAGCTCATCAAATAAGGGATAGGATTGGTCGAGAAGATAATAAGTCAGATTCCCCTTTTTTCTGGATAGAAAGAGGCCGTCCTCTTCCAGCCGGTTCAGTTCTTTTCGAATCATACTGACGGGCGTCCGGAGAATCCGTTCTAACTCTCTGAGATAATACTCCTGATCAGGGTTGGTAAAATAAAGCCTGAACAGTTCCTTTCTGGTTTTTGACTTAAATAGTTTAGAAATGTCCATAGGATTTGTAATATTTTTGTATTACAATCGTAATCCGTTTATATTACAAAGTCAACTTATTTCTATTGTCGGTCTACCTCGCTCTGTATGCGGTGGAAGGAAGATAGGTTTCATTCATGGATTGCACTCCATTTTAGTCTTACTAAAATGGAGTAATATCCATTTTGGATAATTTCGTCAACTAAAAAACTGCCCATTACTTTGCCTCCCTGGACTAAGTTTCCAACACGGCTGAAATCCAAACTAAAAACTTAGCCTTCTGAAGTGGGGAATCATTGGAGCGGAGGGGCTTTGGAAAAAGACTTATTAAGGAGTGATCGAAGGCAAGAAAGAAAAATGTGCCTATCGGCTTAATCCCGCTGCTTCTCTTTTTACTTCCTTTTAGTTTCCATAAGTTTCTTCCAGGATTCAAATCGATCTCTCTTAAAATTGAGCCATTCCTCACGGAGCCTAAGTCTTTCTGCTTTAAGTTCGACATCTCTTCTTTTTAACTCAAGATTTCTACCTTTTTGATTGAGATAATAGAGATAACACATCACACTAAGAATATATCGTCTGTGTCTATCTTCTTGTCTCCTTTTTTTGAATTTAAGTTGCTCCCTCTTAAGCTTGATTGTCTTAAGTCTTATTTCAGAACTCAACTTCTGTTTATGGTTATCCTGTTCTCTTTGTAGCTCAAGATATTTATTTTTTTGATTGCAGTACTCTCCTATAAGAAAATCTACTATTTTCTTATAAAGACCATCGTCCCCGTCGTCTTGATGTTGAGTATTCTCATCTCCAGGACTTTGCAGGATTGATTCAAGGGTAAATTTTTCATCCCTATTCTTTCCAATAGGTTTGTACAGACTCACCTCTCTGTATTTTTCATTTAAATACTGTTTTATAGCTTTGTTTCTAACTCTCTTAATGATGGGAGTAATTTCTTGTAAGGTTTGGGGATTACATTCAAGGATATCTACCCAGGCTTGCTGAAAACTATCTTCGTACCTCCCCAAAAAAGGTTTCAGATAATTATTGACTTCGATTTCATTCAAATTCATCCTGGTTCCCTTTCGTATTACCTCCCCCTTTTTTTCTTTGACTTCATAAAGCTAACCAAAAATTCTGAGGCACTCTGTATAACAACACCACCGGTAAGGCTCGGATTATTCATAAAAGGGCCAAAGTCCTTGATATCTCCTGTGAGCAGATGAGACGCCTTACAATGGATGGCGGCTTCGAGAATAGGGCGATCCTTTTCTGGAATAATTACTGGACAGTTTCGACCTGATCGGGAAGGGACTTTTATAACCGTCGCCATGAATACTTCGAATCTTTTTAAATAGTCTGGAAATTTGATTGAAATGTTACGACGGGCTTCTTCAACCGCATAGGAACAGGACATCACTTCCCAATATCCCTGGGTTCCAAGGTCAATGATGAGCGCTGCTTTTCCAGAAGGATTATGTGCAGCTGTGAAGAGGACATTTGCATCAAGGAATAGGCGAATCAAGATCGCTTCCTCAGGCTTTTTAAAAGGGCTTTCCGCTCAGCAGGTTCAAGACGGTCTTCTTTGTCCCACTGGGCAATATCTCCGTCGGAATAGGTTTCAATTTCGACTACGGCTGCAGGTCGTAACACTACAACATTATCTCTTTCCTCAAGGGTCACAATTCCTCCGGATTGGATGCCCAAGCGTTTTCGTACTGAAGAAGGAAGAGTAATTTGTCCCCGGCTGGATACTAAAAGATTTTGGCGCATATTCCCTCCGATATCAAGGATTCCGAAATTCAGTATAACAGAATTTCAGTAATTCGTCAAGTCATAGGCTGATACGATACCAAGGAGGCGCTTATTTTCATTCCACGCCATACTGGCGGCGGTAGGAGAGGATATAATTTTTCACATCTTTCTTTGTCTTGTAAATTCCGAAGTGGCCTTCGCAGAGAATATCTGCTTCGAGGTCAAGTAACTTTTGGGTGGAGCGGCCATAATCCTCGAGGTTCGATCCAAACTCTTCGAGCAAAGGACCATGAAGGTCTTGGCCAAAAAGAATTCGTTTCCCATCCTTATCCAGATAGATGCATATCGATCCTAGAGTATGACCCGGTGTGTGAAGGCAGATAATCTTCTGTTCTCTAATCGTCAACACCTCTTCAGGCAAATTGAATTTTACATCGACGGGAGTAGGAGGAAAAGTTGTTTGATACCATTTGGCAGCTGTCAGAACCTGGTCTCCGGTCTCAAGAGGAGGTGCATCCAATTTGTGGATGTATAACTTTGAACCAAATCTCTTTTTAATTTCTGGCACGCCTCCGATATGATCGATATGGCAGTGGGTTAAAATTATTTTGCTAAGATTTTTAGGATCTAATCCCAATTTTTTTATATTCCCAATGATATGATCAACGCTCCACCCTGCCCCAGTATCGATCAATATCAATTCTCCTAAATTTATCAAGTATATACATCCATCACGGCCATCCGTAATGTCCGGACCCCCTACAATATAGATATCCTTTATAATTTCATATGGTTTCATTTGCCCTCCGTAGCTTCATCGAAGGGAGGTGGACACTAAAAGATTCCACCTACTCCTCCCTCAGTCTCTCTTTGATTCTTCTATAATCTGCCATCGTGAACCCCTCCCACTGGCAAGGTAGAATTGAATTGTTATGAAATAAGGGTTCATTTTCGAGGTCAAACTGTGACATTTTCTTGGCCTTTTCAAACAAAGGAGTATGAGGAATGGGCGAATATTCCACAAGCATTGGTCTTGCACCTGTTTCTTTTACATAAGCAATACTTTCTACAACTTCCCCTACCCTTTGGTCTGGCAACCCTATCATTATATATACCCCAATTTCTTCACCTGAGTACCCTACCCTCTTTAAATTTTTAATCGCCTGCCGGAACTCTTTATTATCCACCTTTCCTCCGGTTTCGACCTGTGTGGCTTCATCCGATGTTTCAAAGCCGAGACGAATCGTTTTGAATCCTCCATGAAATAACAGGTCCGCTACTTCCTCATCTATCTCTCTAATATGGATAGCATTGGGTGTGTGGAAATTACAGTGGATACCCTTCTTAATGAGCTCTCTCATCATAGGAATAAAATGTTTGGGTGGCTCAATCAGAAGGGCATCATCATAGAAAGCAATATTATTGACTCGATATTTCGCCGTCCAGTGCTCAATCTCTTCAACAACTTTTAAAGGATCCCTTCTTACAAAACCATTGGATAAAAATGGAGAGGCGCAATAAGTACATTTCAACGGGCATCCCCTCGAGGTAGCAATGCACATATAATCGAGGTGGGGATAGAGGTCAAAGGAAGGATAGGGGAAATTAGTTCGAAGTTCAGAGTTATGAGTTCGGAGTTTAAAATTAGTTAAATCTGAAATTAGCTTCAAAACATCTAACTCCACTCCTCCTTGGAAAACGATATCAACACCTGAATATTTTTTTGCATGCTCATAACAGAGAGTCGCATAGATTCCACCCAGAACGATAGGGGTCTTTTTAAATAATTTCCTTGTAATTTCAATAATTTTAATTACTCCTGGATACCAGTAAGTCATCCCTGAACTAACACAAATGAGATCTGGTTCTCCAAGGAATGAAAGCCTTTTCAACAGGATTTCTTCAGGAATTCCATACTGGCTATAATTTCTTGGGATTGATTTGAGCGGAAGGGGTTTCTTAATCTTTGTTTTAAAAAATTTTCCATCTCCGTATTTCTTTGTTTTTATTGAGAAATCGAGGCAGTCTATCAGCGTGACTCGAACCCCATTCACTCTTAAAAGACTGGCAATATAAAGAAGTCCGAGGGGTTTTATCCAGAGATTGTAAGCCGCAAAATCTGTGATCCATGGGTTGATGAGAAGGATATGGGGGGATGATTGTTTCACGTGAAACATCACTTCCCGATGCAGAATTGTTCGAAGATCCGGTCCAATACCTCCTTGGTGGCTGTCTCTCCCACCATTTCACCCAGGGCATCCAATGCAGAGCGGATTTCAAAGGCAATGAATTCAAGGGAAGTCCCCTCTTCCAGGCCCTTCCATGCCTTGGAAAGATTATCTCCTACCTGAGTCAGAGCACTCTTGTGGCGGATGTTTGCCACGATCAGATGCTCTGGGGTTGCCCTCACATCTCGGTGAACCAAAGAGGAATAGATGGTCTTCTTCAGATCATCAATCCCTTCATTTTTTAAGGCGCTGATTAGGACAACCGGGTCATCCTTAAATCGACTCTTCACCTCTTCCAAGGATATCCTTAGAGAAAGATCGTTCTTATTAACAATCACCACCCTCTTCTTCTCTTTGATTTCTCCAAAGATCTCTAAGTCATCCCCATCAAGCGCCCTACTTCCATCAAGCATCAACAGGACGAAATCAGAGGCAGCGACACGCTCTCTGGCCTTCCTCACCCCTTCCTGTTCAATGGAATCCGCGGGCTTTCTTAAACCTGCGGTATCCATCAGACGCACTGGAATTCCATAAATATTCAGAACCTCTTCAATCACATCCCGCGTTGTCCCTGGGATCGGGGTCACAATGGCTCTCTCCTCTTTCAACAATACATTGAGGAGGCTCGATTTACCGACATTGGTCTTTCCGACAATTGCACATGAGATCCCTTCTCGAAAGATCTTTCCCTCTTCATAGGAACGAATCCATTCCTCCGTCTGATGGATCATCCTCTCCAGGTCCCTCTCCAGCTCTCCAAAAGCAATAGGCTCGATTTCTTCCTCCGGAAAATCAATGTGGGCCTCAATGAGTGTCAAATGTCCAACCAGTCGCGTCTTGATGTCAATCATTTCCCTGTAGAGCCATCCCCTTAGTTGCTGACCGGCAATCTCAAGGCTGGTCTGAGTTTTAGCCCTGATCAGATCAATGACAGCCTCCGCCTGAGTGAGATCAATTCTTCCATTGAGAAATGCCCTTTTTGTGAATTCCCCTGGTTGGGCCATCCGGGCCCCTTGCTTCAATACCAATTCTAACACCTTTTGTAAAATGAAGTACCCCCCATGACAGTGGATTTCCACAATATCTTCTCTGGTATAAGTCTTTGGAGATTTCATCAGAACGATCAACACTTCATCAACAGGATTTCCACTTTGGGGATCGATGATTTCACCATAATGGAAATGATGGGAAATAAAGGAGGATTGGTCTTTTTTAGGCTTAAATAACTTACTGGCGATGGGTTCAGCTAAAGAACCACTCATCCGGACGATTCCAATACCACTCTCTCCAAATGGAGTGGATATGGCTGCAATCGTCTCTTCTTGATAAGATGGGGGCCTTCTTGAGGAACTGAATGAGGAATCTCTATTCACTTTTACCCCGTTAGGAAACCATCCTCTTCGCCCCATTAGAAGTAGGTTACCAAGGGGGACTCCTGGTTAATAATGAAAAATTTCTAACGGGGTTTATTCCAGTGTTTTCAGGATATTATCCCTCTTGCTTCATTGGGATGATCTTGATTTTCTTTAACTCCCCTTCCCCAAGGCTCTCCGTTTTAAGGGAAGGGTCTTCTTTAAGGGCGAGGTGAATGATTCTCCGGTCATAAGCATTGAATGGGCCGACGGTTAGGAAATGACCTGTTCTTTTGGCTTTTTCGCCCAATCGATGGGCCATCTGGGCGATGTTATCTGACCTTCTCTTCCTATAGTCGTCTATATCCAAAACTACCCTCACAGAATTCTTCAGCTGTTTATTGACCATTCGGTTAATAAGCATCTGGAGCGACTCCAGGGTACGACCATGCTTCCCGATGAGAATCCCGTCCTGATCTCCCTTGATCTCAAGATAGAGATTCCCTTCTTTTAAAAACCCTTCAACCTCTGTCTTAATCCCCATCCGCTCCAGTAACCCTATGGTGAGCTGCATTGCAATCTCAATTTCTTCCAAGATTCTACCCTCATGTTTTCTTATTCATGTAATATTGATGGGCTATCGTTAAAACATTATTGATCAACCAGTATATCACCAGACCGGACGGAAAATTGAGGAAGAGAAAGGTGAACATCACTGGCATCAACATAAACATCTTGGCCTGCGTTGGGTCGGCTGCAGTGGGGGTCATCTTTTGCTGGATGACCATGGTGGCACCCATGATGAGCGGCGTGATATAGATGGGGTCCTTTGCGGCAAGGTCCCTGATCCAGAAAAAGAAGGGGGCATGCCTCATTTCAATGGTATATTGAAGGGCATTATAAAGAGCAATAAACACAGGGATCTGAATCAACATGGGGAGGCAACCACTCATGGGGTTGATCTTCCTCCTTTTGTAGAGAAGCATGATCTCCTGCTGAAGTCTCGCCTTATCATTCTTATATTGCTCTTTGAGCCGGGTCATCTCCGGCTGTACTTTCTGCATCTCCTTCATCGATTTCATGCTGATCTGTGTCAGGGGGATGAAGATGATTTTGATCAGAATGCTTAGGATGATGATATCGATCCCAAAATTACCTGTAATCTTGTTGGTAAGTTTTAAGAACCAGAGCAGGGGCTTTGCAATGATCGTAAACCAACCAAAATCTACCAGCTTTTCCGCGCCAACACCCAATCTTTTCAACAAGTCCTCATCCTTGGGACCCAAATAGATCTGATATTGAGCGTTGACCTTTTCATTGGGGGGAATGGAAATCAAGGGGGTAATGATATCTGCCTTCAGGAAATACTTTTCTGTCCCCTTTACTGACAGGGTAATCTCTTTTGATGGGGGAGGGATTAAGAGGGCGATAAAATATTCACCTCCAAAGGAAAACCATTTAATATCGCCTTTCACGGTGGTTTCGAAAGGCTCGATGGTCGTACTAGGAGTTCCACAGCCTGGCATGCATCCAGAGGTAGCAGATCCTCCGAATTCCTTTTTTTCCACCGTTTGATTCCGGAGGAAGGAATATTTCAATCCGTAATCCTTGTTTTCCTCCTTTGCCAGTTTTACCAGTTCAATCTGTCCGATCCATTCAAGTCCCATTTGATTCGTTATCTCTTTTGAAGAATTATTCTGAACCTCCACCTCTAGATTGATGGTGTATTGATCAGAGGTAAATTTGAGACGTTTCAATACCTTCAACCCATTTTCCAGGGTCTTTGAAAAAGTGATTTCTCCCTTTTCACCCCTTTCGAGCAATCGGAGTTGGTCTTTATCCACCTCCCAATTCTCATCAGAAAGGGAAAAGGTTAGCCCTAAAGGAAGATTCTTCTCCTCCTTGATATTGACAAGATCGAGAGGTTCTGGTTTTTTGGGCTCTATCACTTTCTTACCGAGGATCTCTTCAACGAATTGCGTCAACTTTATTGTCAGGGTAGTCTCTTCGACCCTATCTTCATATTTCTTAAGTTTGAAATGTTTTAATCTTGCATCCTCAGAGGTGAAGACTGCCCAGTAATTCTGGGTCTCGACAGAGACTTCCTTTTGGGGAGCAGCCTTTAATTTTGCGGGGGACTTTACCCCTTTTAAGGATTTTGATTCTTTAACCTCCTCCTTTTTTTGGACTGCCTTCTCTCCAGGAGCAACCTCCTCTTTCTTTACTTCTTGGACTTCTGGCTTACTGGGTGCCTGGGGAAAGAACTTCGATTGGATGAAAGTCCAAGCCATAATAATAAAAAATGTCAACAATATTGCATAGATAGCTCTTTTTTCCATATCTTCCTTACCCTAATCTCCTTCCTAAGATTTTTTGATGATTTCAGGAACGGGATCGTATCCACCGGGATGGAAAGGATGGCACTTGATAAGTCTATTGAAAATGAGCAAAGTCCCCTTCATGATCCCGAAACGTTGTATGGAGAGTAACGCATAAGAGGAACAGGAAGGAGTGAAACGACAGCAAGGTCCAAGGAGGGTTGAAAGCGAATATTTATAGAGATAGATCAGAATGACGAGTCCTTCTTTAGCCAACTCGTGAGTCGTTCTCTTTTTCATAGAATAAAGAGCCCTCTTAGTTCTTCTTCCGCTTCCTGATATCGATTGAATGAACATCCCTTTTTAACCATCAAAATAATATCGTAAGAACCTTTGATCTGATGCTTATGGAGTCGGAAAAATTCTCGAATATACCGTTTCATTCGATTCCGAAAAGTCGCCGAACCAATTTCTTTCTTTACCACAATCCCCAATCGGTGGAACTTGTTCTCATTCTTCTGTATAAAGAGAATAAAGTTCCGGGAGGAGAGTCTCCTCCCTAATTTCATCGCCCTTCTAAAATCCTGAGGATGACTGATCCGCTCCTTTTTTGTAAACCTGAAGGATCCTTTCACGGTGATCATCATCTATCTATTGAATGGATTCGTTTACCTTCCTCAGGAATTCAGCGTTTAAACGGTCAACCTCTTCCTCCCCTTTGCTCGCCTCCGTTTTAAAACATTTCGACCGCTTTTCGTACTCATCCTCTCCAAGAACCCATGAGTTCTCTTCCGCCTGAGATTGCTGGGCTGATATGTTCTCTTCATTGAATCCCTCTTCGTTAGAGTGGCTTATTTTTTGAAATAATTAAACTTTTAATTTAAACCATATTTATAACTCATTGTCAAGATTAGCTCTTAATTTTGTTGACAGGGAAGGGGTTTTTATATTAAATTTTGTTATTAATATTGAAGCGCTCCACCCAGAAGGGTAGGGCTCCGCTTTGATGACAAATCACCAATCATCTTGCCCTAAACTTAAATGAAAAGATGAGTTAAGGGTTCTTTCCGGCCATACATCATTTCAGGAGCTTCCGTGAACATTGCGATCGAGCACATCCCTGTCAATATCGAAGATGAGATGAAAAAGTCCTACATGGACTACGCCATGAGCGTCATTATCGGTCGAGCTCTGCCAGACGTGAGAGATGGCCTAAAACCCGTTCATCGCCGTATTCTTTATGCGATGAATGAATTAAATAACGATTGGGATAAACCTTACAAAAAATCCGCGAGAATCGTCGGTGATGTAATCGGTAAATATCATCCCCATGGTGACATGGCTGTCTACGATTCTATTGTCAGAATGGCACAGGATTTTTCTCTTCGTTATCCTCTGATCGATGGCCAAGGGAATTTTGGCTCCATTGATGGAGATCCCCCGGCCGCCATGCGATATACAGAAATCCGGATGTCCAAACTCTCAGCCGAATTATTGGCTGACATTGATAAAGAAACTGTCGATTTCGTTCCGAATTACGATGAATCTCTGGTTGAACCCTCGGTGCTTCCATCCAAATTCCCGAACCTCATTGTCAATGGTTCCTCTGGGATCGCTGTGGGGATGGCCACGAATATCCCCCCTCATAACCTCGTGGAAACCATTAATGCCATCATCACCCTGATTGAAACCCCTGAGATCTCCGTGAAAGAATTGATGGGCCATCTTCCCGGACCTGATTTTCCTACAGGAGGTTTTATTTATGGGAAAGAGGGAATTCGTCAAGCTTATGAAACCGGAAAGGGCGTGATTCAACTTCGTGCCAGGGCGATCATCGAGAGGGACCGAAAAGGAGAGCGTGAAAATATTGTCATCACCGAGCTTCCCTACCAAACCAATAAAGCCAAGCTCATCGAAAGAATCGCTGAATTGGTCCAAGAGAAAGCGATTGAGGGAATTGCCAATATCCGGGACGAATCGGATCGGGAAGGGATGAGGGTGGTCGTCGAACTGAAACGGAATGAGGTGGCCGAAGTCATCCTCAACCAGCTCTATAAACACACCCAGATGCAAACCTCTTTCGGGATCATTCTCCTGGCCATCCACCAGAATCAACCAAAGCTCCTTTCTCTCAAAGAGATGCTCCATTTCTTTGTTCAATATCGCCAAGAGGTAGTCATCCGGAGATCCCGATTTGAGCTCAACAAGGCAGAGGCCAGGGCCCATATCCTGGAAGGCTTGAAAAAGGCGATTGACCATATCGATGCCATCATCGCTACGATTAAGGCCTCCAAAACTCCTAAGGAGGCAAAAGAACGTTTGATGGAAAAATTCGCTTTTTCAGATGAACAGGCTCAGGCGATCTTGGAGATGAGGCTCCAGCGACTCACCAACCTTGAACAGCGCAAAATTGTGGACGAATATGAGGAGACCATCAAGTTGATCAATCGGTTGAAGGCCCTCCTTGCCAGTGAACGATTGATTCTTAATTTGATCGTAGAGGAACTCGTCTCCATCCGAGATGCCTTTGGAGACGAAAGGAAAACGGAAATTGTGGAGGTCGCCCCAGAAATCCGGGTCGAAGACCTCATCGCCGAAGAGGATATGGTGGTGACGATCACCCACACAGGATATATCAAGAGGAATCCAATCAGCCTCTACCGAAGTCAGCATCGCGGAGGAAAAGGAAAGGTGGGGATCAATGTCAAAGAGGAAGATTTTGTGGAAGACCTCTTCATCGCTTCCACTCATGATTACATTTTATTTTTCACAGATGCCGGAAAGATCCACTGGATGAAGGTTCACGAACTTCCACAAGCTGGTCGCATCACACGGGGAAAAGCCATTGTTAATCTCCTCAATCTCAACCCACAGGAGAAGGTGACCGCTATTCTCTCTCTCAAAGACTTTGCGAAAGACAAGTTCATCACCTTTATGACCAAAAAGGGGACCATCAAGAAGACCACCCTTGAAGCCTACAGTAATCCCCGTTCGGGTGGCATCATCGCCATTCACCTCGATGAAGGGGATGAGCTCATTTCCACTAAATTGACCGATGGAAAACAGAATCTTTTTATCGGCACCAAGGTGGGGAAGGCCATTCATTTCCCTGAAAACCAGATCAGAGATATGGGCCGCACGGCGCGTGGGATCAGGGGGATTAAGATTACAAAAGAAGATGAAGTGGTGGGGATGGAGGCGGTTGCCCTCCACACTCAGATCTTGACGGTCACCGCGAATGGGTATGGTAAACGGACCCAGGCCTCTGAATATCGGATGCAGAATAGGGGAGGGTCCGGTATCTTTACAGTGAAAAGAACGCAAAAGACCGGAGATGTGATAGGCATTAAAACCGTCGTGGATGAGGATGAGTTGATGGTCATCTCCAACAAGGGGAAAATTATTCGTTTGCGAGCCGTCGATATCCCCGTTCAAGGAAGGAGCACTCAAGGGGTGAGGCTGATCACCCTCGAAGAGGGGGAAAGGGTGGTCGCGGTGGCGAGGTTGGCAGAGAAAGAATAAATTCCTTTAAAAAAAACTTGATTTTTTTAAATGATGGGGTTAGTATTTGTTTCCAGATTACAATACAATAAATTAATCCTCAATTTTTCCCCTCTTTGTCTTTAATTTCATTTATCCACAGTTGTGGAAACGTTGTGCAAAGAGATTTATAACTAATTGAAAATGAATAGATTTTCTTTTTGGGGTCTGTCCTGTCCATTCCATCGATACCCTTCATCCAACACGTCAAGCCATCAAGGTCAATTTCATGGAAGATTTATGGCCTAAGGTGATCGATTCTTTGAAAGATAGAGTCGGTCAACAGAATTTCGACATTTGGATTAAACCTATCCACTTTATCTCCAGTGAAGGAGAAAAGGTTGAGTTAGAGGTTCCGAACCGATTCTTCAAAGAGTGGATTAATGAACATTACTCTCCCCACATTAAAGATGCGATCTCTCTCTTCACCCACATGCCTTGCCAACTCCAATTTCGAATCAGAAACGACAAGATGAATGGAAAGGACCCTGTCTCCCCACCTTTGTCAAGCTATGAACAGCAGGCCTTCCATTCTTTCCAACCCATCTTCAATCCGAAATACACGTTCGATCATTTTGTGGTGGGAGCGAGCAACCAGTTTGCCAATGCCGCTTGCCTGGCTGTGGCTGACTTACCGGCTAAAAACTACAATCCTCTCTTTATCTATGGTGGGGTGGGATTGGGGAAGACCCATCTCCTTCATGCCATCGGAAACCATATTGTCCAACACCGTATTCTTCCGGATGTGAGGAAGATCTGCTACATTTCCTCGGAAGAGTTCACCAATGAGCTCATCAATTCTCTCCGCTATGAGAAAATGGATGAGTTTCGAAATAAATTTAGAAGGATGGATATCCTCTTAATCGATGACATCCAGTTTATTGCCGGAAAAGAGAGAACCCAAGCCGAATTCTTCCATACCTTCAACTCCCTCTATGAAGCGCGGAAACAAATTGTCGTCACCAGCGACAAGTTTCCAAAAGATATCCCTAACTTCGAAGAACGACTTCGATCCCGTTTTGAATGGGGCTTGATCGCTGACATTCAACCCCCGGACACCGAAACCAAGGTCGCCATCCTAAGAAAGAAAGCCGAAAACGAAAATATTCCTCTCCCCAATGATGTCGCTTTCTTTCTGGCCTCTCAAATTGATTCCAATGTTAGAGTTTTAGAGGGATCCCTGATCCGTATCGGCGCCTTTGCCTCCCTCACCAAAACACCGATCGATATCCAATTGGCCAAAGAAGTTTTAAAAAATATTATTAAACCCAAAGAGGAGTTCGTTTCCATCGATCTGGTTCAAAAAGTCGTTTCAACCTTTTTTAATATTAAAATTTCAGATTTAAAGGTAAAAAGAAAAAATAAGGGTTATGTGATCCCTCGACAGATTGCCATGTTTCTATCGCGAAAATTAACCAATGCCTCGTTACTTGAAATTGGAGATAAATTTGGAGGAAAAGATCATTCGACCGTTCTTCATTCCATCAAAAAAGTGGAAGAAAAGATGTCCAAAGAAGCTTCCTTTAAAGAAATAATAGAAACCTTGCAAGGTCGAATTAAATCATAAATAAGGTGAAAATGTTGTGAATGAATGGGGAGAGAGGGTCCATTTTTTAAAATAAAATAGAATTCCAAAACCCGTTAAGTAAAGATTCAACAGTTAAATGCTATTTCTTTTTTTTAAGTTAGGACCTTTTTCTTCATTTCCACAGACATAGACGGTTAAGACGGTTTAGAGAGATAAAGAATATTAATAGGAGGCAAATAAGATGAAATTTGAAATTGATAAAAGGGAGTTTATAAAAGGATTAGGGTTAATGCAAAGTGTAGCAGGAAGAAAAACCACTCTTCCCATTCTATCCCACATCCTATTAGAATGGGATAAAAACTCCCTCTATCTCACCGGAACTGATTTAGAGACAGGAATCCGTGAAGAATTAATTGCAAAAATTCATCAAAAAGGAAAGGCCTCTGTCTCATCAAAAAAATTATATGAAATCGTAAGGGAATTGCCCGATGAGACCATTCATATACAGAAGAAAGATAATCAATGGGTCACCCTTCAATGTGGAAAATCCATTTTTAATCTTGCAGGGTTAGATCCAGAAGAATTTCCTTCCCTTCCGACCTACCAAGAGGAAAATTTTTCGACCGTTACAACTCGACTGATTCGAGAGATGATAGAAAAAACGGTCTTTGCTGCCTCCAATGAAGAATCTCGTTATCATCTCAATGGAGTTCTCTTGGTTCAAAGCAAACAAGGAGGAAAGGAAATATTAAGAATGGTCGCTACAGATGGTCATCGCCTTTCTCTGGTTGATCGAGAGAATCAAAAAATTCGCGGCATTGATGAAAAAGGAACGATCATCCCTAAAAAAGGGATTTTAGAGATTAAAAAGATCATAGGAGATCGGGGTGGGGAGGAAGAAATGGGGATCTATTTCAATTCCACCCACGGTTTTTTTAAAATGGGAAAATCACTCACCGTGATTCGATTGATTGATGGTGAATTTCCAGAATACGAACAGGTGGTTCCGAAGGGGAATGATAAAAAATTAGTGATGGTCAAGGAGAAGATGGTCAGCAGTCTAAAGCGGGTCTCTACAATGACCAGCGAAAGGATGGAGGGAGTAAAATTTTCTCTCAAAAAAAATTCTGTGGAAATGTCCTCCTATCATCAAGACTTCGGAGACGCCAAAGAGGAGGTTGAGGTGGCTTACGAAGGACCCCCTATCCAGATTGGATTTAACGCAAAATATTTAATTGAGGCGCTCAATGTGATCGATGCCGGAGAGGTCCTGCTGGAGTTGAAGGATGAAGGAAGTCCTGGAATCCTTAGACCTTTCCCTTCCACACCGGGGCCCTCCGATCAATTATGTATCATCATGCCGATGAGGCTTTAAGGTGATCATGTGTGTGAATCACCCTCGTTCATCACATCTTAAGGGGAGAGGATGAAAGAACAGACGGAAAAATACACGGCCGAGCAGATCAAGATTCTGGAAGGGTTGGCAGCCGTTCGTAAAAGGCCTGCGATGTATATTGGAAATACCGGAGTCGAAGGTCTTCATCATTTGGTTCATGAATTAGTGGATAACAGTATTGATGAAGCCCTGTCGGGATATTGCTCCAAGATCGATGTGATCATTCATATCGATAACAGTGTCACGGTCAGAGATGACGGCCGTGGCATACCTGTCGATCTCCACGAGAAAGAGAATCGTCCTGCCGTGGAGGTGGTCATGACCAAACTCCACTCCGGGGGCAAATTTGATAATCGCAGCTACAAGATCTCCGGAGGTCTTCATGGGGTAGGGCTCTCAGTGGTAAATGCCCTCTCCGAATTTATTGATTTGGAGATACGAAGGGACGGGAAGGTTTATCATCAGACTTATGAGAGGGGAGAGGCCAAGACAAAACTGGAAGTGACCGGGAAAACTAAACATACAGGAACGCAGGTTCGTTTCAAACCGGACAGTCAAATCTTTGAAACCGTCAATTTCAGTTTCGACATCCTTTCTCAGCGCTTAAGAGAATTGGCTTTTTTAAACAAAGGGCTCTCCATCAGCATCGAGGATGAACGTTCGGAAAAGCGACATGACTTCTTTTACAAAGGAGGAATCCTCTCTTTCATCGAATACCTCAATAAAAATAAGAATTGTATCCACCCGAAACCCATCTACGTACAAGGCGTCAAGAATGGAATCGACGTGGAAATTTCCTTCCAGTATAACGACGGATATGCCGAAAACCTCTTTTCCTTCGCCAACAACATCAATACGAATGAAGGGGGAACCCACCTGATCGGCTTTAAAAGCGCCCTCACTCGTACGATCAATCAATATGCGACCAGCGCCAATCTTCTCAAGGGCGTTAAAGAGAACCTCACGGGAGAAGATATACGAGAAGGATTGGCAGGGGTCATCAGTGTAAAAATTCCAGAACCTCAATTTGAAGGGCAGACCAAAACGAAACTGGGGAATAGCGAGGTGAAGGGATTGGTGGAGGCCCTGGTCAATGAAAAACTGGGGAGTTACTTTGAAGAGAATCCTGGTGTCGCCAGAAAGATCATCTCAAAAGTGATCGATGCCGCTCGGGGCAGAGAAGCCGCTCGGAAGGCACGGGAACTGAGCCGTCGAAAAGGGGCTCTGGAAGGAGGATCCCTCCCCGGGAAATTGGCCGATTGTCAGGAAAGGGATCCTGCGCTCAGCGAGATCTTTATTGTAGAAGGCGATTCAGCAGGCGGTTCAGCCAAACAGGGCAGAGATCGAACTTCCCAGGCCATCCTTCCCCTCAAAGGGAAAATCCTCAATGTGGAGAAGGCTCGGTTTGATAAAATGTTGGCCAGCGAAGAAATTCGCCTCCTCATCTCTGCCTTGGGAGCAGGGATTGGGAAGGACGACTACGATATCCATCGACTTCGTTACCACCGCATCATCATCATGACCGATGCGGATGTGGATGGATCCCATATCCGAACCTTACTCCTCACCTTTTTCTATCGCCATATGCCAGAGGTGATCGAGCGGGGACATCTCTACATTGCCCAGCCACCGCTCTTCAAAGTGATGGAGGGAAAGGGCGAGACCTATATTAAGAATGAAGAAACTTTCAATCGATATCTCATGAACCGGGCCACCAACAAGAGTGAGGTGATCGTCCAGTCCACGAATAAAAAATTGACCGACAAGAGGCTTAGCTTACTCTTAGAAAAGATTTATACTTATCATGATTTGATGCAACGGATCCAGAAAAAAGGGTATTCCCGAACCCTCATCCAATTCCTCCTTGAAAATGGAGTTCGAAACAAATCGACTTTTGAGGAGAAGGGGAAGGTGGCTGATCTTCAGAAGCGATTAAGAAAGAGTGGTTTTGAGGTCTTCGATCTCTCTTGGGATGAAGAGCACAACCTCTACGGTTTTGAAGTTCAAGAATCGGACGGAAAAGAGTCGAGAAGCCAGGTTCATTGGGAGCTCATCGCCTCCGTTGAATATCGCCATCTTTTTCAGATTCGGCAAGAGATCCAAGAGATGGCACCTCCTCCCTATACCTTGGTGGAGAAGGGGAAGAACGTGACCATCAATCAAGAAGAGGGATTGCTTCAATCCTTGAATCATTTGGGGAGGGAAGGGCTGAGCATCCAACGATATAAAGGGTTAGGAGAGATGAACCCCGAACAACTTTGGGAGACCACGATGAATCCAGAGACTCGGACCCTCCTTAAGGTGAAGGTTGAGGATGCCATTGAGGCCGATGAAATCTTCAGCATCTTAATGGGCGATGAGGTGGAGCAAAGGCGCCAATTCATCGAGGAGAATGCCCTCTTTGTTCAACGCCTCGATATTTAAGTTTTAAGAATAGGATCTATGTCTCGTCGCAACAGGTGATTCCTTTCTTATCGTTCGTGGCGGCTTTATCTCCCTTAAAGTGAACATGATCTTTGGGGCAAGGTTAGGAAGCCAGTTTGGTGAAGGGTCAAAGGGTTAGGGCATAATGACCAAAAACATAACCTTTTAGCGAAACGGGCATCTTCACCCTAACCTTCGAACGGGTAACTTTTTAGGTGAATGAATGCTCATCGTCGGATTAACGGGAGGGATAGCAAGCGGAAAGACAGCTGTCTCTCAGGTTTTAAAAGAAGAGGGCGCTTATATCATCGATGCAGACCAGATTGCCAGGGAACTGGTTCAGCCTCACAAACCCGCCTGGAATGAGCTCATCAGGGCATTTGGTCAGGAAATCCTTCAAGAAAATGGATCCATTCATCGAAAAAAATTGGCGGATAAAGTCTTTGCGGACCCGAAACAGAGGAAACTCCTGAACCAGATTCTTCATCCTCGGATCAAGGAGGAGATGGATCGCAGAGCAAAAAAGATCGGGGAAAAGGATCCCAAAGCGATCGTGGTGATCGATGCGCCGCTCCTCGTCGAACTTGGGGATCACCGAGAGATGGATAAACTCATTGTGGTCACCACAGCTCAGACACAGCAAATCGAAAGGCTGAAAGACCGGGATGGGACAAGCCTCGAGGAGGCCCTGAGGATTGTTTCCTCTCAGATGCCCATTGAGGAGAAGTTAAAATTTGCAGATTACATCATTCAAAACGAGGGGTCCCTTGAGGAGACGAAGAAAAGGGCAAAGGAGATTTTTAAAGATTTAAAAAAGGTGGCGCTCCATATAAAAGGAAGACACTAAGCGGTTAGTGTCCTGCGCATAAACTTAACTGTAAAAGGGGAGGATAAAAGGAAAAACTATGAACATCAAAGATTTAAAAAAGTTGAAGATTAATGACCTGTATAAAATCGCCAAAGAGCTCAATGTGGAAGGGGCGAGCGGGATGAGAAAGCAAGAGTTGATCTTTGCTATTCTTCAAGCCCAGACGGAGAAAAATGGTCTGATCTTTGGGGAAGGGGTGTTGGAAATCCTACCCGATGGGTTTGGTTTTCTGAGAGCCCCCGATTACAATTATTTGCCCGGGCCAGATGACATTTACATCTCTCCATCCCAGATCCGGCGATTCAACCTTCGAACCGGTGACACCGTCTCGGGTCAGATTCGACCACCGAAAGATACGGAGCGGTATTTCGCCATGTTGAAAGTCGAATTGGTCAATTATGAAGACCCGGAGGTGGCCAGGGATAAGATCCTCTTCGACAACTTGACCCCTCTTTATCCCCAGGAGAAAATCCATTTAGAAGCGGCGAATGATTCTAAAAATTACTCCGCTCGGGTGATGGACCTTCTCACGCCCATTGGCAAAGGACAGCGAGGACTGATCGTCGCTGCACCGCGGACGGGCAAAACAATGCTTCTCCAGACAGTCGCCCATAGCATCACGACCAACCACAAGGAAATCATCCTCATCGTCCTCCTGATCGATGAACGACCCGAGGAAGTGACCGATATGGAACGGTCTGTCGATGCAGAGGTCGTCAGTTCCACGTTTGACGAGCCAGCCCAGCGACATGTTCAGGTGGCAGAGATGGTCATCGAAAAGGCAAAACGATTGGTGGAGCATCAAAAGGATGTGGTCATTCTTCTCGATAGCATTACCCGCTTAGCCAGGGCTTACAATACGGTTGTCCCACCGAGCGGGAAGGTCCTCTCCGGAGGAATCGATGCCAATGCCCTTCAACGGCCGAAGCGTTTTTTTGGTGCCGCCAGAAACATTGAAGAGGGCGGGAGCCTTACCATTATCGGGACAGCCCTCGTCGACACAGGAAGCCGTATGGATGAGGTGATCTTCGAAGAATTCAAAGGGACAGGAAATATGGAGATCAATTTAGATCGGCGCCTGGTGGATCGAAGGGTTTTCCCATCCATCGATATTCAACGCTCCGGTACTCGAAAAGAGGAGTTGCTCCTCGACCGTAATGATCTCAACCGCATCTGGCTCTTGAGAAAAGTGCTTCAACCGATGAACACGGTAGAGAGCATGGAATTTTTATTGGAGAAGATGCAGGCGACCAAAAGCAATCGGGATTTCCTCGACTCAATGAATCAATAGGGGTGATCGTGCAAGGGATAGTGATGGTGCTGGTGAGTTTCTAACACGATCACTAAACACCACCCCTATTTTTTAAAAATGTTGAAAATTTGTGGAAAATCATTAAAATAGAAGTCGGAGGCCATCAAGATGAAAAAAGAGATTCACCCCAAGATTTTTGATACGGTGATTAAATGTGCTTGTGGAGCTACCTTCGAGACGAAGAGTACGGAAAAGGAGATCCATGTAGAGATCTGCTCCAACTGTCATCCTTTCTTCACCGGAAAACAAAAATTTTTAGATACCGCTGGAAGAATTGAACGGTTTCAGAAAAAATATGGGAAAAAAGAAAATAAAAAGGAATAATTCAGGCTTCTCCATTCATCATGATTCATCCCGATCCATCACCTTTGGGCTACCGGTTTTCTTCGGGACTAAAGGTTCATCCTATATTCCTATCTTTCTGTCTGTCATTTTTTTAACAGGCATTCAACATTAGTTCATTTGGAGGGTTTAAATGGTCTTTGGGAGAAAAGATCCCGAGCAGGGATATTCTCTATCCCATCCATCTATCCCTAAAAAAGGGGAGGATCGAATTCGAGTCGGCGGTCAGGCTGTGATCGAAGGGGTGATGATGAGGTCTCCCAATTCAATGGCCATTGCGGTCCGGAAACCGAATGGCAAGATTGTGGTGAAGCGAGAGAGGTTAAACTTTTTTTCTGAAAAGAAATTCTTCTCAAAACTCCCTTTGATCAGGGGGGTGATAAACTTACTCTCCGCTTTAATTTTAGGGATGAAGGCTCTCAACTTTTCAGCCAATCAGTCCCTTGAAGAAGAACAGGAGGTCAGCTCCTGGACCATGGGTCTTACCTTCACGTTCGCCCTCTGTTTCGGCATCTTTCTTTTCTTCCTGATCCCTCTCTTTTTGACGAAGTGGTTGCGGTTCGCCATCCCCATGGTTTCCACAAGCGGAGTCATCTTCAATTTGGTGGACGGAGTCATTCGATTGATGATCTTTCTGGCTTACCTTTGGGCCATCTCTTTTTTCAAAGAGATTCGAAGAATCTTTGAATATCACGGAGCCGAACACAAGTCGATCTTCGCCTTCGAGTCCGGTGAGGTGTTGATGGCCGATCGGGTAAAGCGTTTCAGTTATCTTCATCCCAGATGCGGAACGAGCTTCCTTCTCATCGTCATGGTAGTGAGCATTTTGGTCTTTGCCCTCATCCCTCACCACCTTTCATTTGGGTATAAAGTGGCCTCTCGAGTGGTCTTCATCCCTCTCATCGCAGGGCTCGCCTATGAGATCATTCGATTCGCTGATCAAAAGCGAGAGAGGAAGAGCATGCAATATTTCATCAAGCCCGGTCTTTGGCTCCAACGGATGACTGCCCGCGAGCCCTCTGAGGATCAAATCGAGGTGGCACTCCGTGCCCTTCGGGAAGTCCTGGAATTAGAGGGACACCGGTAAATAAAGGAGTTAGAAAAAAGATGTTTGAGAAATTGGAAGAAGTCGAACGACGGTACGAAACACTCTCCCACCTCCTCGGCCAACCTGAGTTGATTACGAAACAGGATGAGTTCCAGAGGGCCGCCAAGGAGTGCGCCGAGCTGGGAAAGGTGGTTGATCTTTATCGAAGGCTTAAAAAATTAGAAGAGGAGATCAAGGGAAGTGAACACCTTCTTGAGGATGAGGAAGATGAAGAAATGAAGCGGTTGGCAAAAGAGGAACTCAATCGGCTGACCCAGGAGAAAGAGAAGGTGGGGGAAGAGTTGAAGTCGGCTCTTCTTCCCAAAGATCCTAATGACGGAAAAAACATTTTACTCGAAATCCGTGCAGGAACTGGCGGAGAAGAGGCAGGCCTTTTCGCAGGGGATCTCTTTAGGATGTATTCCAAGTTTGCAGAAAAACAAGGATGGCGAATGGAGATATTGAGCCGCCATTACACGGGCGTGGGAGGGTTTAAAGAGATCATCGCCCTGATCGAAGGGAAAGGGGTTTACAGTCGACTGAAATTTGAGAGCGGTGTCCACCGGGTTCAGAGGGTTCCCGTTACAGAATCTCAGGGCCGCATTCATACTTCAACCGTGACAGTGGCTATCCTTCCAGAGGCAGAAGAGGTAGATGTCCAGATCGATCCCAATGATCTACGCATTGATATCTTCAGATCCTCTGGACCGGGGGGTCAGAGTGTAAACACCACAGACTCCGCTGTCCGAATAACCCATCTCCCTACGGGAATGGTGGTGTCCTGTCAGGATGAAAAATCCCAACACAAAAATAAGGCCAAAGCCCTTAAAATCCTTCGGGCGAGGGTGATGGATAAGGCCCAGCAAGAGAAACAGATAGAGATTTCAGAAAAGAGAAGAAACCAAGTGGGGACTGGAGAGCGAAGCGAACGCATCCGAACCTACAACTTTCCTCAGGGGAGAGTGACCGACCACCGTATTGGATTGACCCTTTATCGACTGGAATCTGTCCTCGAAGGGGAGATCGATGAGATTATTGGTGCACTGATCACACATTACCAGACGCAAGCATTGAAGAGGGAAGGGGAGAATAACCGATTTCAATTCTCAAATGCCAAGCCATAAGTGGCACAACGCTTCTCAGTCACATCGTCCAATGGTCTCGTAGTCTCATGGTCGACTAGAAGACTATCGGACTAAAAGACTAGTAGACTAAACTAAGATGACGGTTTTAGAACTTCTCAATGGATCGACCAGTACTTTGAAGGATCATCAGATTGAAAGTCCCCGGCTGAATGCAGAGCTTCTTCTGGCTCATT
>JADDYB010000121.1_pt1 | contig 23053 bp, 29 predicted proteins | sample 8641941 | NCBI WGS metagenome assembly JADDYB01 (sample SAMN16275377, study PRJNA637457) | freshwater sediment metagenome | isolation source: Lake Kineret sediment | place: Israel: Lake Kineret | collected 2013
GTAAGAGAAAGCTCATAATCTGTGAATTCATGATCTTTTCTTTGAATTTCACCTGGTCACTTCTTCAAAATGCTGCATCTGGGAAGGTAAAAGGTTTACAAATAAGTGAACCTTTGCCAACATCTGTACTTACCGTTCTTGGGTTCTATAAAAATCAAAGAGAAATTGAAGAAGACATGGAGGGAAGGACAATATTCAGTCTGCATTATAAATGGTTAGGCTTATTTATAACAGATGAAAGAAATTACTCTATCAGTTATTCCAAAGGTAAGTACTATAGCCAGGATGGGAAAATCATTAATTCAGAAACGATTGAAACCTTTTGTAAAAGTTTTTCCTGTCTCCGTGAGGGAGAAGGGGAACCGAACATAACCCACACAGACGACTATCCCTTCTTTCAAATTGATCTCTACTACAGAGGCAAAGCCATGCGAATATGGTCAGTCTCCAATGGGTACAAATATGTCCCATGGAATGTCAGCTACGACGGGAAAACCTATTCTCAGTACAATGGACTCATATGGGACAACCTTCTTCCCCTCTTGTGCGAACTTGACCCAGACTGGTGCAAATATTTGCAGCCACAAGCGTTTCACCATCTGGGTTCGATCTGAATGTGTTTCAATAATACCTTCATGTATGTGTTGAATAAACCTTGCAGACGTACTGCATGAATGTAAAATCAATGAGCCGCAGTGAAGTGATGGGTGAGTTTGCTGTTTTCACGGCAGGAACGTATAACCCATCAGAATTGTGCATCTTTGTGGGACTATTTCATTCCCAATTTTTCGTTTTTCTCTAGAACGGTGATAAGCTCGTCAAGCCGTCTCTTTCGTGTCTCTTCCCTTTTTGCATCCATTACCCATCCAATGTACCGTCGTTTATAACCGGGGGCAAGGTTGGTGAAATACTCCCACGCCTTTTCATTGGCTGCCAATGCTTTTTCTATTTCAGGTGGGATGACAAATTGTGCTGGTTTCACTTCTTTTTCTTCGGCGAACACCCTTTCATCGATTTTTGCCAGGCCTGCTTCGGTCATCTTTCCTTCTTGCATCAATTTTCTCACCCGTTTCTTATTCAATTCAGACCAATCACTTTCCTTCTTGCGGGGGGTAAATTTTCGCACATATTTCTCATCATCAATTCGTTTTATTATGCTGTCTATCCAGCCAAAGCATAATGCCTCTTCAACTGCATCATCATAACCTATGTTGGGCTCACCTGTACATTTTCTGTAAAAGATCAACCACACCTCAGTCTCAGTGCTGCAATTCTTTTCGAGCCACGCACGCCATTCATCCCTGGTTGTTACGTAGAGCGTTTTCATAGTATTTCTCTTTTTGGACTATGGTTTCATGTTCACATTCTTCTATAAAAGATTATGGTTCCATAGCTAAAATCAAAAACATTCATGAGGACATATTTCATAACACAGTAGTTCTTGCTCTATTATTGGAGGAGCGGCATATCAGCTAATCTGTGGTTTCAACATTTTCGCAATGTTTATAAAGATAGGATAACACCCAGATCATGGATGATTTACGGCAATTTCTCCGCTATGAAATACCTGGTCTCGTGACTATTATATACTTTCTGATACTTTCACATCCTATTCTGCTTCTCCTCTTTTTGAGAGCTCTTTTCCAACACCCACAGCAGTCTTGATCCGCGACCCCCCGACACCTAAGATGACGAGGGAGTCACTCACCGTTTTCCCGGCGAGGTTACAGATCTCTCCTGCTGTGGTGCAGCCGATTATGTTTGCGTCCGGTAACACGGATGCTGTGCCTTTGTACACCTGATGCGGGTCGTACTTAGAAGAGGAAAACACGATAGCGAATGTTATCTTTTCACCTGCCATGTCCCGAGCTTCTCGTGCTGCTGCTTCTGCATCTCCTGTCTGAGAGAATCCTATTCCAATACTCAGTGGTGCTTTCATAGAATCACAAGGTGTGAGGGAATGGTTCCTATAAAAAGGCTGCGGTCACCAGGTCAGGTGACAAAGCCTATAGTGAGGCACACTCCATTCGAGTCTCAAGACCGAACAAAGGTAATGGGTGAAGATCGAAACTTCCAGTTTGAAGATCACGTTCTCAGGATATCTTTCAAGGGTTACTCATGAATGCAGATTCTCCAGTCATCGTCTCGCGTGGCTGCAACCCCACAAAAAAGGGGTGAAGCTGCAATTCGTTCGTGCATTTGACTTTGCCTTCATGGTTCTTATCTCTTCCGGTCTTCTACTTTGATTTCCATGATGATGTGGCCCCAGCCGCCACAGTGGACCCCTACATCGAAGCACCCAGCTCTCTTGAATCGCATCTCATTGGGGTCAGCTCCTGCGTAAAAGAGCTCGTTTGAGGTGAAGATTAACTTTTCCACCGCGCTCAAAGCGTAAATACAAATTCTTTTGGGACACAGTTTTGTTAAAAGATTGCCAGCACCATCAAAATAGAATCTGTCACCCACCTTGTGCAGAGTGTTGCACCCGTGGGACTCCACCACCTCTATGACGATTGTCTTGTTCATTAATGCGAGTCCTTTGGATATTACATCTTTATTTCTCGGATTTTCTTTGAATTTCTTCATTTCTTCGTCAGTGTAACCCAGATGCTTCTGCATAGAGTTCCACATGTTCTCATCAACCTCCATGATGTCACCTCCTTGAAGGATAATTATAGAACGGGCTGCACGTCACAAAGTCTCGAATGTCTAAGTGAAAGTTGTGCCAGGTCAGTGCAAGCCGTTGTACCACACCTCTTCTTTCTCTTGAATATATACTTTTCGAGAGAATTGGCGCTAGTTGACTCCACTTTCCGTAATTGTGTCTTGAACTTGCGGCACAGTGGGTTTCTGACCGCCTCTCACCCGTACTACCGTTACGCCTCATCGGGCCGCACTTGAGAACCCACTTCATCTCACTGTTCCTCAGCTTCGCCGAGGACAGCGTCAAACCAGCTCTTGTACTTGTCTCGGACAGAAATGGTGACCCCAGTTTCGATGACGACTGTACGGACTGTGTCATTCTTCACGTTTTCGACAGCAATTTCCACAAGAGCGTACTGCGGGTCTGCATTCATGTGCTCTCTTATCACGCTGGCATGTCCTCTCACGCTCACAGCACACTGGGGTGCCAAGAGAGTCACCGTGACACGCTTGTCGCGGCAGAGGTTTTTGTACGTGTCATGACCGCGCCAGGTGATCAGCCGCAGCAGCCGGGGTGTCACTGCACGCACACTACCAAAAGGTGCAGTGTGGGGGCTCCCATCTGCGTCGGTGGTTGCCACGATAGCTACAGGATTCAATGCTCTCTCGGGCTTGCGCCACACTGCAAAGACATCATAAGGGAGCTCAGATGCGCTACTCCAGTGCGTTTCTTGTCGTGGCTCTTGCGCTTTGGCATCATTCGTTGCTTCTGATGAATACGGCACGATGAGGAAATTTTTGTACATTCTTAAAGGTTCTTATCATCCAACTGCCCACACCTCAACTCGTGAAGATTGTGATATAAACACAGACAACTACGCATTGTATGCGATACATTTATATATTGTAACTGTAAAACCTCAATCTCCTCTCAGGAAAATCCGTCCATTCTGGGAACCTCACCAAAAAACGAGAATTAAAGACAGATATTAAACACACATTTCCTGAGGAGAGGATGCCAACGGAAGGAGGGAAAACCATGAACAAAGAAAGCACATCAACAGGTAGTAGTGCGGAAAAATATCCATCAGTCTTCAGAAAGCTCACCATTGGCGGGGTGAGCCTTCCCAACAGGATAATTTTTCCCGCATTTCAGGTCAATTATGCCAACACAGACGGCACAGTATCAGAAAAACTGCTCGACTTCTTCATTGGAATAGCGAAAGGAGGATGCGGCCTCATATTCACAGGAGCTGCAGTCGTTTCACCAGTCTGTTGCCTTTGACCGCGTCATGCGGATCGACTCTGACCAGTGCGTGCCGGGACTGAAGAAGCTTTTCAAAGAGATTGAAAAATACGGTATAGTGCCTGCAGTACAGCTCATACACTACGGGAGGCAGGCCCTGAAGGTGGTCACTGGTCATGACCTTCTTGCACCAAGTGCAATCCCGTGCCCGGTGATGTCTCAGTTTGACCCCACCTATCACGTCCGTGAGATGACAGTCGATGAGATCGAGCGCGTGCGCGGTGATTTTGTCAAGGCAGCAGTGCGGGCACACGAAGCGGGAGCGAAAGTGGTGGAAGTTCATGGTGCACACGGCTATCTTCTCAATGAATTTCTGTCTCCCTACTCCAACAAGAGGACAGACCGGTACGGGGGGACTGCAGTAAATCGTGCGCGGTTCATTACAGAGGTCATCGAAGGAATCCGCAACCAGCTCCAGAAGCGAGTGAGCATCAGTGTCCGCGTCAGTGGGAATGAATTTGTGAAAGGTGGGTTAACACCACAGGATTTCGGAGAAATCATTCCACTCTTCGAGCATGCTGGGATGGATTTTTTGAACGTGGCTGCTGGTGTCTATGAATCGATGGAAAGAATTGTTCCACCTCCTCATCTGGGTGATACTCCGCACGTGGTGATTGCTTCGGAAATCAACGCGCGTCAAAATTTTACGGGCGGCGGACCGCCGGTTAAAACCGGCGGTTTGAAACCGCCGCCCAACCTAATATTGACTCCGTCACACTGTCTCGATTTTTCCAAGACCCCTCTTTAAAAAGAGGGGATTCCCCTTCGGGGTTGAAACAGTATGCAACTGTCCCCGTGTGTACTGTTGGTAGTATTTTCTCTTTGGAAACAGCAGAGTCAATCCTCTCCTCGGGGAAAGCAGATCTGGTAGCAATGGGGAGGGCACAGGTAGCAGATCCAGAAATAATAAGAAAATCTAAAACTGGACGCGAGAGAGAGATTAGAGAATGTATCAAATGTAATGAATGCACCTTCTGGACAAGAGGAGATCCTCACATGTACTGTTCTGTCAATCCATCCTTGAAGAAGAGTGGATAAGTCCAAGATGTCATCACCTCTTCAGTCTTTAGGAAATGGTGGCTCGGTGTCAGAGAAATCCGGCACCAATTAACGTTGCATCTTTACTCTTCAGCTTCTGGTACTCCTTCCACTGGGTATCGGTCAGAATGTAGATCTCCTTCTTGTCGTACGTTGGTCTGATCAGCTTCACCAATTCCTTGTTCGCGTACTCTGCGATGATGTATTCCTTGATCTTTTCGAGGTGCTTTACCTCTCCTCTCAGAACGCATGCGAAGTTGAAGCACTCACTTAGGTACGCCTTTCCTTCTTCCTCTGCATCTACGTCTTCTCTGATCTCGTCACCCATCTACGCCACCTCCAGACAGTACCATCTCTCAGAATCGTAGACTGGTGTAGAACGCACTACTCCAAAGGCTTTCAGTTCTTCCAGCACAGTCTTCAGATTCTCCGTTTCCAAAGAGAGCCCATGTTCTATACCATTTTTGAGGATCTCACAGAGAGATTGACCCTCCTCCTCTGCAACCAGGATATACACCACCTGGTGCCATAATCCCAGAGCTTTTACCTTTGGCGGAATTCTGTTCTTGTCTATTATGGTATCCTCCTGTTCTTTCACCTCATTCTTCATCTTCTGTTCCTCGAAAAGGAGAGCAACAGTAAAGATCTGGCTTGCGAGTACGTATCCATCTTCCTTTTTGCTCTCCTAATTCGTGTTTGGTGGCTCACATCTTGCACTATTTTTTAAGATTTCTCTAATCCACTATCACAGGGTTGATATTCGTTGCCATAAACATTACTCACATAAAGGTGTTACTTTGGTTGCGCTTGTGTTTGTTTAGCTTAACAAATCTCACAAAAACGAAAAGCTTTTATATAAAATATACGTGAGGAAGAGCGTGCCAAATGGACATAGCTGGAAAGGGTTTACTCTAGAGCAATTGACGTTAATACGCAACTTCTGTGTTAGACTATCGGAAAAACCAAGATTGCCAATCTCCCGCTTTCACAGTGAGAGTCCATATCTACGTAAACAAACAACAACAAACATTATTAATGAAGCTTTTGAAAAAAGAGTGATTGCTGGGCCTTACCTGTATTGTAACAGTAATATTGAGGTAGAACTTATTGATAATCTGAGGAATCCCTTAAAATACTGGCAGGAGCACAAAGAAGATCCAGGAGTCAACTTCTGTTTGGCGTTAAGAGGAGATTGGTCATATATCTGCTTCAAGAAGGGGGCCAGCATGCTGGAGTTTACCGATACTCCACTACCCTCTTACCCTGCTCTCTGCAAGATTGAAAACATATACTTTGAAGAAGAGGGAGCACTACCCCAGGACGAATACCCTCATGGGTGGGATGACGATGACTGGGTTGTGTACAGTGCTATGAGAGAAGCAAGAAAGAAGACATATCGTGAATTGGAAAAAGAACTGGGGTTATCCATGTTTACTATAAGAAAACATTACCTGAGAATCCTGGAACAGTGCAAAGTTCTCGTATGTTTTTTTCCCCATCGTTTCGAAGGTTATCAGTATGTATTACTTACTTTCAAAACAAAATATGAGGTTGGACTTAGAAAAGCCTTGTCAAAACTGGATCGTTCAACGTATTTGTATAAATATGATGGGTTAATAATCCTTCACCTGCAGGTTGACCCTGGAGCCCAGGAATATAATCGGGCTACAGCTCGGTTTGGAGAATTGGAAGAAATGGGAATAATACACGATTTACGCGTATCAATCCCGAGTAGATGGAAAAACATTCATACGTAAAGATTCAAGGACTTACCCGGGCAGGGGACATGGGCAGCCGCCAGATCCTTCACCCAGGGGGGTTACTACGTGTCTGGTGGATTCAAAGGGCCAACCTTTCAAGTTCATGTTCTCACCTCGTCGCTTTTTGATTGCACATTCCTTCTCTTAGAAGATTCTTCCATTGAACATTTGATTGATTATTGAAAAATATTTGTGCAAACTATTCTGTCAATGGTTCGTTTCTCTGTCTTCTTGCTGGGTTGGATAGGGGGAAAAGGCAGTTGTGAGATTGTAAGAAAAAACCTTATAAAGAAGTCAAGCTAGGCTGAATAGATGCCAACTAGAGACAAGTGGACAGGTGATGTTGGTAGAAAGTGCTCCACTATGAAGGAACCACCTATCGTTGGTTCATCACTCAAATGCCTAAAGGAAATAGTAGGGTGTGATTTTTCAAGTACAGACTTCTCAGGACCTGCACTCAGCAGAAACATACTACATAAGGTGGTCAAGAATGAACCATAATTCTTTTGAACGTTCGAATGAACAAAAAGATCTCTTTCCAAAAGTAGAACAAATGGATAGAATCAAAGAATTCGTCCAAGTTGCCAAAGAGATTCTTGGAGAAGAGAACATTCAAACTATAATCCTTTTTGATCGAAATCCACTGGAACTGACAATATATGGTCTGATTATGATTTTTATGTTGTAACAAGGAAGGAGTTTGGCTGGGATGAGAAATTTGAGATTTACAAGAGATTGGACTTTCCTGTTGATATCATATTGAGAACCCATTTAGAGATGGAAGAGGGAATTCGTTCTTTTTCCTCTGTAGATATTTATGCTCTTTATTTTGGTAAAATAATCTATGGAGAGGAATTGAATACAGAAAAAGAGAGAATAATAGGCCTGCTTGAGAGGGAAGAGATAGTACTCAGGCCAGAATTGGGGAAGGGGGTGATAGAATATGGAACAAAAACGTAGGAGGGCCTTGGTTAGATTGCTGGAAGCGCATGTTGATTTGAGATCTGCATAGCTTCTCCGTGGTAAAGTGGAGAGTAGAAGCCTATTTCATTCGCAGCAGTGTGTGGAGAAAGCGTTGAAAGCATGTTTGAGCACGAAGTATGTGGGGGACATAATGGTGCATGAGGTTGTAGATGTCTTCAAGAGAGAAATTCTTTCTGATGCTGATGAAGCGGTCAAGAGAGGATTCTTGGAAATTTTAACGAAGATCAAGTGGATAGAAAAGAGATGGATTGATACGCGATATGAAATCGAAAAAGGAGAAAAAATAGAAATTCCAAGCATGATTTTCAAGACGGAAGATGCGATTGAAGGAATAAATATTGCTGAGAGAACACTGGAGCTTTCTAGAACCTTTTTGGAGAATCATTTCAAGATCAGAATACCGGAGAAAGCAGAGGAATTGGAGGAAATGATAAGAAATGGGTCATGATTCTTGTGCAGAGTCTGGATAGACTATTGTTCTAGCGAGACGTTGAGGATGTTTTCCTAATCTCTCAGCCATTGTTCCATCTCCACATGAGAAACCTTCTCGAAGAGTTCGTCATCAAAATCAAAGCATCCCAAGACTTTTTCAACTAAATCTTTTGACTTCCTTCGAATAATGACAATATTTACCTCATCTAGCACATTTTCACTCTCCAGAATCTCATTAAGAGGAGTGGGGAGTATGAGAGTATTCTTACCTGTGACTTTGGCATGAACTACCTTAGACATGTGTTCACCATGCTTTCTGTACTTATAACGTTTCACTTGTGATGGGCACTGCACACTTGCTTATAGATGTGCTGAGGAATCATCTTCTTTCCCTCTAAACTGGTGAAAATCTACTGTAACCCAACCTTGTTCAGATGGATGACGGGAGAGGAATCTCGATTTTGATCAGTGTCTCGAGTCTTTTCTCTATTTCTTCTGTGGGTCTAATAGAGATAGGTTTTTGCATCTTTACATGTTTGATCTTTGTGTACTTAAAGGTGAGGGGGATCGTCATTTTCTGTGATATTGACAGGTTAAAGCTTTCTTCTTTCATTTCCCCCAGATTTATGTTAAAAGAAGGAATGTGTAGAGAGTGAACGGCTCATTCTACAAAAATGAATCAAAACGTGCCCATTCACCACATACATGGCTCCAAAGAAAACACATTGATGGATTAGTTCTATTTCACGGCAGATACCTTTCTCTCCCTTTCAAGACACTCTAATTTCGCTTTTGCCCTCAAGTATAACCGAGAAAGCTCATAAATATTGAGGTGTTCAGTCTCCACTGTAGGAATGGGAAATGGTGTTTTTTCTACTCTTTCCCAGGGGTTGTCCACAGCATATTTGATTTTCAACTCTTTTTGATGCTCATAAAGTTCAGTTCCTGGATACAGGAGGAGAAAATTGAAAAAATAACGATCTCCCTCCAAAGAAATCGCAAAATCAATAGTTCTCTCAGTATCAGTATATGTCTCGTTGGGAAATCCCAATATACAGGAGATTACTACCTCTATTGAGTATTTTCTGGCAATTTTTACTGCTTTTTCTATCTGGGTTATCGTTGTCTTCTTTTTTACGAAGTCCAGCGTCTTCTGATTGCCAGACTCAACACCCATGAAGAAGCGAGCACATCCCGCCCTTTTCATGAGCTGAACCAGGTCTTCAGTGAGCGTATCTACCCTCACGTTGCATGCCCACTCTATGTCCAGCCCTCTCGTGAGTATCTCCTCACAGATTCCATGCGTGTGGTTTCCAACAATGGTGAAGGTGTCGTCCACAAATCCAAATCGCCTGATACTGTATGTTCCAATGACGTTTTCAATCTCATCCACAACGTTCTGGGGAGAGCGGAGTCGAACCCTGTGTCCCCACATGGAGGCACAGGAGCAGAACACACACTGGTAGGAACATCCTCTCCCAGACAAGATTTGGACCACACTCTCTTCAGTGTAGTATTTCTCTCTCTGAAAAAGATCACGTGCAGGGAAAGGGACAGTGTCCAGGTCCTGGATAAAAGGTCTTTCAGGCGTTCGTTTGATTCCTTCTTCACCCCGATAGGTAATCCCGCTGACAAGGGAGAGATCGCCCTCTCTCTCAAGGGTGTAGAGCAGCTCAAGCAGGGTCTGTTCCCCCTCATGCCTGACGATGATGTCTGCACACTGCTGCTGCTGCAAGACTGCTGTGTCAGTGAAGGTCACATGAGGACCCCCCATCACGACCTGTGCTGCAGGGTTGATCTTCTTTATGGCCGATGCCAGGGCTGCAGCTCTAGGGAAGTTGTGTGAAATACAGGTGATGCCCACCACATCTGCGCTCGTTGCCTTTGAGAGGACGTCTGCCTCTGACTGGTACTGCGCATCAGCTACAGAAACCTCATGACCACTCTCTCTCAAGAGTGCAGCCAGATAAGCAAGTCCTAAAGGTACATAGTGGGCACCCTCGGTAGCCAAGGGTGGGTTAACCAGGCAGAGTTTCATAGCACCATCTCCAATTCATCTACTGAACATTCCTCTTCCCCTCCTGCAGAAATATAAACGTATCGGGAACCTCACCTAGACATCTGAGGAGGAATCCTTTCCTCCTTTCCCAGAATCGCCTTCAATCAACCCAAGGCGAGCCAGGGATAGTAGAAACTCCCACACATCCTCAGGGAGTGTATCTTGTTCACCACATTCTTTTTTCACATCATCGATTACAGCAGCAACAGGTTTTTTAGAATTGATGCATTTCCACAATTTCACTGCTTTTTTATTAATTTTATGGGTTCTTCCAGTTTCAATGTCAAATAAAAGTCCGAAATCTTCCTCTTCGTGGAAGACAACATTTTTGTTTTTTGCAAATATCTTTTTGAGGTCAGCTTCCTTCATGGTACACCTTCTCTCGCACGACTTCGGCCGCTGAGAATATAAACCTTTTCAGGAACTTTCTGGACTTCCTGACGTCGATCTGTAGTTTGAAGCGTTCATTACTATTACCAAAAGTTTATAAGGTTCCTCTCACAAAGAGAAGATGAGGTGAAAAAAAATGGATTTTGAAGTTGAATCCCTGGAGGAAGTATCTCCGAAGCACCCATGCTCCAGCAAGCCTTTCAAGGCATTTGTTGCCATGCTTTCTGGATAAATTGTTTTTTGTACTGAGTATTTTTCTTTTTCTATTTTCCCTTTTGCTGAATTGAACGAATCCACGACAGGATGCACAACCTTTATATGGCTGAAGAGAAAAGCTACCACGAGGTAGAGACTATGGAACTGACGATGTTTCCAGTGTTAGAAGACCACATTTCTGCGTCTCAAATCATCTCACCAGGAGGAAGTGAGCTCCTCCTCTACGATACTGTGACTGGGGCAAGGAAGTTTCCTAATGAAGCGGTATTCAACTTTCTGAACTTAGCCAATGGTGCAGTTTCTTTCAGGGAAATTGTAGAAGAACTCTCAAACCAGTCTGGGGAATCTGAGGATAAGATCTGGCCTGGTCTTTCGGCTGTGACGGAAAAGCTGGTGAAGAATGGTCTGCTTAAAGTTTCTGATCGTCCTTTTTTCCCGTTGAGAAAACCTCCTCCCTCTGTGCGATTGATTCAAAGATTGGAAAATGTTTCCTTTGAAGCCACGAGAGCGTGTAACTTGAGGTGCAAGCACTGCTACGCGAATGCAGGTGAAGCACTGACGGATGAATTGTCCTTAGAGGAGATTTATGCTCTCATTGATCAGCTGGCAGACGTGGGAGTGTTAAACATAACCTTTACAGGTGGAGAACCCCTGCTCCACCCCCACCTATTTGAGATGATGGAATACGCCAGGAAGAAACCGTTGAGTGTTACCCTGTTCACCAATGCGACTTTGATCACTCCTGCTGTTGCTCAAAAATTGAGAGAGCTCTCTGTCATTAGGGTGAACGTGAGCATTGATGGTCCAGACAGTGAGTCTCATGACCAGTTCAGGGGGATGGAGGGTGCTTTTGAGAAGACTATTCGCGGGGTGAAACTTCTGAAAGAGGCAGGGCTCACAATCCATGCCAGCACATCTTTGACCAGAATGAATTACCGGAAGGTAAAAGAGATGCTGAAGCTGCTCAAGGAGCTCGGGGTTGAGGACTCCAAGCTCTGGCCTCCCACTTTCTCGGGAAGAGGGAATGATAAAGAAGTTTTTATCACTCCTGAAGAATTCAGGGAAGTGATGAAAGCTATGCGTGAATTCAGCAGTGAAGAAGGAAAGGAGAAAGAGGAATTCAGGTACAGCAAAAGCATGGAGAACTGTGGTGTAGGCTGGAGCGCACTGGTCATAAAGTGCAATGGGGCAGTGACCCCCTGTCCCTCCTTTGGTGAGGAGTTTTCCCTAGGGACTATCAGAGAAAGGTCAGTGGCAGATATCTGGAACAACGCCCCGCTGCTCAACAGGCTGAGGGCAATGAGTGTCTTTGAAACTGAAGAGTGCAAAGGGTGCACTCTTGCAGCAGTGTGCAAAGGAGGTTGCATAGCTGATGTTTATATGAGGACAGGAACGTTCTCATGCCATGATCCTTACATGTGCGTAGCCTTTGAGGTCACGAAAGATGATTTCGTTCCAGTGGAGGTAGATGACACTCACTCGGGAGAGTGTGCCCTCCATTTCCAGAGTATAGGTTAATGAGTGAGCTCACAGAGTTCAGTCTCTAGAAAAGAGGGCCTTTTTCTGTCATCGACGTTTTCTCTTATAGATTATGAACAAAAGAACTGCTGCGATGACTAAAGGTACTGTGTATTTCAAGAAACCAGTGAGTTTAGATTTCAGGATTTTCTTTCATCAAGTAAGGCACTAATAACTCAAGTGTCTAAGTAGACCGTTGTTCTGCGCATGTCATCCCCACATTCTTACGAGAGTATTCCATCAGTGCTCTTAGAAGATGAAGCTCAAACATCATCTCATCGTTTGGGAATTCATTCTTCACTTCTTCTTTGAGTTTTTGGTACATTTCAGATCGTATACCCAGTTCTCGAGCCTTTTTTTCAATGTCAAAAAACATGAGATATCACCCATCTGTCTTACACACAAAGAGGTTCACAGATATCGTTGAGATCGAAGCATGTCCATTCATGAGATACATAGAGTACGACGATACTTAAACCTGCTGTCTACTCACTGCCATCAGGAGCAATCAATCCTATCTCACCCGTTCAGCCCAATCTCGTGATTGCAGCTCTCTCAGGTGACTGCGGCCTCATGTCACCCTGCAGTTACCCTGTGGACCTGTGTGACCTCCAAGCTGTAATAACGAAAAGTGCGGCTCAACCCCGATGTAACCAGAGTCATAATCAGAACCAATGTCAAAATTGGAATTCAAAGCTGTTTTTCCATCCAGAATACCTCGAATGAACTCCATGATCTTTTCCGTCGGTTCATCACCGGGAGTGCCAATGTCTCGGTTCAGACTTCCGTGGGTTTTGCCCTCCGCTCTGTAGACCTCGCACACAAGCCCTTCCTCTTCAAACTGTGAAGCCATGTTCCTGGCCTGAACCCCTGTAATGTTCTCACGAGATGCAATGTACACCAGTAAGTAGGGTGGAATGCCTTTCCCTGCCTCCACATGGTAGATGGGCGATGCATCTTTCCATATTTCTGGAGAATTACCGATAGCTGTTGTAACACTCTTCAGTGAACTCCTCTCTGTCTTTACCCGTAAGGGGATGTCAAATGCCCCATTATCCAGGGAGATGACACCCTTGAGCACTGCGAGACTGAACCCCGAATTTACCAGATACTTTTCATCAGTTCCCAGTAATGACACTAAATGCCCGCCAGCCGAGTGCCCCATGACAAAAATGGTGTCAGGATCACCCCCGTACTCGTCAATAGTTTCTATGACCCAGGCCACAGCGTCTGCCACATCCTGCACGTGAGTGGGGTGCTTCACCTCGGGCGAGAGGCGGTAGTTCACGCTGACGAACACGAACCCTTCTTTGTTGAAAAAATCAGGTTTGAAATCCACATTTTCCTTATCACCTGTCTGCCAGCCTCCTCCGTGGACATACACCACAACGGGGCGCGAACCTGTCCTAACGGGTGTGTAAACGTCCAGGCTGCAAAGGTTGGGGTCTGAGGCTGTTTTCTTGTACTGTATGGTGAAGAAAGAGAGTTCACTCTCGGCAGGGGAGGGTCCCTGGGTCATGCACAGAGACAGGAACGTGAGCAGCAGGATACAGGTGCTCATCGGGAATAATATATCTTTTTTGTGCAGGTTGCTTTTGTGTGTTGCCTTTTTCATGAAGACTTTTCAGAACCCACTCATAAATACATTATGAAAGAGTCTCATGTAACAAAAGTACTCCCAGGAGATCATGCGTTAAAGTCTTCTTTTGATCTTGACGGCTCATTCTTTTCTTCAAAACATAATCATGAACAACCCCACCACAATTATGGCAGCTGAAGTTACTATCACACGTTTCTTGAATTCTTCAGAGCCGAAGAGGATTGCTATTCCCGTTTTTGTTATCGTGTTGGAGATAGCAGCCAGGATAATGGCATTGATGGCCACCTGAGGTGCAACTTCTTCTCCTGCTAACGTTGCCATGGAAAGAATGATAGCGTCGGCATCAGCTAACCCAGAAAGGAGGGACGCAGCATACACCCCTACGTCACCAAGGTACAGGGCCGCTGCCTTTGAGACCACTAAGATGAAGGCAAAGAATGCACCAAACTTTAAGGCAGGCATTAACCTAAAGGGATCCTTAAGATCTACGCTCACTTCTGAAGGGACTTTCTTCCTCCAGAAATAAACTGCAGCTATGAGCCCCGTGACATTCATCGCTATCATGGGGAGCAGCAGATCATACAAAAGTACTCTTTTTACCACAAAAACTTCCACCAAAATCCTTAAAAACATTATTGAATTGGCCACAACAGTGGCAAATAAGGCGGGGAACAAAATGGAGGGAGTTTCCTTAGAACGGTTAGACATAGTGACTGTCACTGCTGTGCTGGAAGCCAGTCCACCTAATATCCCTGTTAACCCAGTTCCACTCTTTGCACCGAATATCCGTATGAGAAAGTAGCCCACAAACCCAATGCCAGATATAAAAACGACGAGGAGCCAGATTCTGTAAGGGTTCAAAACGTTGAAAGGATCAATAGTTCTATCTGGCAGGAAGGGGAGGACAACTAAGGTAATCAAAGCGAATTTCAGGATATCCATTAACTCTTCTTCCTTTATCTTTTCGATTATGTAATGGGACTGCTTCTTAATGACCAGGATGATCCCCACGAATATGGTCAACATGACAGATAACGTCAGCTCGGTGTAGCAGAGGACACCCAACAAGAAGGCAAGAAGAGAGCCAACCTCTGTGGTGATGCCAATATCTTTTATGTCGCTCTTATGGTAAGCTGTCACGATCAAAAGGCCAAAGACGAGAGCTCCCACCAGGATCAGGTAAGGATAGTCTTGGGAGAGGTAGGCTAAAGTGGTGCCCAGTAAGGTGATGAGAGAAAAAGTCCTCACGCCAGCCACACTTCCCTCTGATTCAGGTTTAGAGATTTCCCTCTCTATCCCGAGAAGAGCACCCAGTGCAATGGAGATGAGGAACTTCTCGACGAGTAAGAGTTCCATGTACTCGAGATGGGTGCGAGAGTTTAAAAATATTATTCATATCGAGTCGTGATCTGGAAAATGAGGCGGAGACATCTTTCACCACGAAAACTGATCAGCGTACTTTGACTCGGATTAACGCATACTCGGAGAAAGTAGTGATCAGTGGAAGTATCAAGAAGACTGCTATCACCATTTCTGTATTCACGCTGTACAACGTAGGGGTTTTCGTAATGCTCCTGAGATCAGCATCAGGGAAGTGAAGTGTATCTAACCCCTTAATCCCGTACATGACTGCAGCTCCCCCTGGTTCCTCAACAGGGACCCCTCCCTTGAGAAAATCACTCTGACGTAGATGAACCATCTTGACACTAACCCCGTGTCCATACATTCCTTCAGGAGCACCACACAAAGCCACAGGAGGTCCCGAGATTCTAGATGCCATGAGATTCCCTGAAACACACACACCCCCAAACAGCAAAACAGCAAACAACCACAAAGACACACCATAAACGTGAGGGTTCCCTCTCCTGTTCTCTGATAAGAGGGTCTCCGTCCGCACTCTCAAGTGTGATTTCACAAGAGGTGAAGATACCAAGGATACGAGCCTGTTTTTCCTCTCGATTTGGAGTTCACTCAACTTTACCAGAGTGTACAAAAACAGGACCCGCTCTTTCTTAACTTCAGACACTCTATCTGCAATAAACTCCCTTTCTCTTGCAATTTTTCGACTTAAAATGTGGACCACGGGACTGTAGAAAAAGAGGACTCTCAAAGAGAAGAGCAAAGGCTTTAAAATGTTATCATAATTTCTCAGGTGATTTATTTCATGTCTCAGCACGAGTTCAAGCTCTTTATCACTGACACGCTCGAGCAACTCCCGGCTGACTGCCAGGACAGGAGGAACCCCAAAAACAAAGGCGTTAATGTCACCCTCGAATGTCATGATTTCAATTTTTTTGCTGTGACAGATCTTTTCTACCATGCGCAAGACCCTTTCATCTTCACATTTTCTGAGGTGAAATCTCCTCTCGAAATAGAACCTGGACAGAAATAAACTGAAGAAAAAAATGGATAGAGAAAGAGACACCAGAATAAGGACAATAATCCTCAAATCCAGGATCGGAACCCCTTTTTTCAAAGTCATAAAACATATCTTGAGCAGACCTGCAAGCTCCATTCTCACATCAGGGAAGACGAAAAACAGGTCATCTCCATTCTTGCGGACATCAAAAAAGAATAAAGTAAAAAGTATGACTGAGAAATTCGACAAAAGCACTATCAAATAGAGGTTGGACTTCTGCTGGTGATCATTCATTTTCACTGCCCGTATCATCAACTCCACCACGAAGAACAGAAGCAGGGAGACGACAATGCCTGTGGAAAACTTCTCAAGAAAGATGAGGTCAATAAATCTTCTCAAAAGAATAGGGTTACTCATTCTCCATCTCCTCTTCCAGTTTCCTCTTCAGTTCTTTTATTTCTTCTTTGTCTTCATCAAGAGTCTCTGAAAGATAACTCACCGTTGCGTCTTCAAATTTTCTGAAAAGGTTATGCAAAGTCTCTTTCACACTTTCCTCTTCAAATTCCTTCTTCGATTTCACAGGCCAGTACACGTACTTGAACCCACCTCTGGACTTGATCTGTTCTCTCTCCAGTAACCCCTTTTCGTGCAGTCGTATGAGGGTTGTGTTGATGGTGGAGTAGGTGGTCCTCCTCTTCTTTCTCATCTCTTCATAAACGTCTCGTGCGTCTGTCTTCCCCATCTTCCAGAGCATCTCCATGAGTTCTTCTTCCAGAAATCCAATATCCATGACCACACTTTAACCCACTCCTATTTAAGGCTTGTGGTACTATTGCCAATAATACTATCAATTATAATACTATCAACATAGGTTCATGAATTCTGCCAGTAAGAATACCGGGGTTGTCAAGTCTTATGGTGCTCCTCACATTGCATCGCTGAATAGAGGATGTTACTGCTATGAATGATTCAATTAAGAGAAAAACTGACAATTCGAGAGGTCGCACCATTTCTAACACCACATAATTTGACAACCCCGAATACCAAAAACTTTATAAGCAATAGTACGAGTGTCAATACAACTATAAGGTATAATAACTCTAAGATGACAGGATGCGAGTGCTGCAGTGGAGTGACAGTCTTTCACGGAGTGAAGCCTGACAGGGAAAAGGTCGAATCTTCTTTTCACCTTTGCAAGTTCAGGAGAAACCCTTCCAGTGGTGATGACCTGGTTTCAAGTAAAGGCACATCTGTGTGGAGGAAGAGCTCCCATAATAGCTCTGCTCACTCACCGAAAGATCGAAAGACGTCTCCTGCTCTGACGGGTGATGTTCAATGGACACGATTTCACACGCACTGGTAGGATATGTCGCAGGCAAAGGGCTGTGGCTGGACAAAAAACTCTTGATGATTCTTGTAGCATCGTGTAGTGTTCTCGATCTGGACACTTTTGCAGGTATAGTTGGCTGGGAAACTGTGTTTGGTTTCCACCGCGGACCCGTACATTCCTTCTTTTTCGCATCCCTTATTTCTTTGAGTATGGCTGCAGCATATACTGGTTATATGCGTACGTCAGCCAGAACATTCGTCTCAGTTCTTTTGATGTGTCTTGGCGGGTTCTACAGCCACCTCTTTTTAGACCTCGCCACCCCGTGGGGCACGGAAGTTTTGTGGCCCTTTGTGACAAAGAGGGTTACTCTTTCCCTCACGCCCTTTTTAGATCCCCTGTTTTTTGCAGTCCTCCTTTCAGCATTTATCCTTATATACGTGAAGAAGAATCCTAAAACAATCAGAATCATCGCGATTGCAGCTCTCCTTCTGCTTACCATAAATTTTGGATTCCATTACTACGAGAAGGTGGTGGCAGCCCACACTGTCAAGGAATTGTATACTGCCAACCCCGAAATGATGTCCGTACCTGCAATCTGGCCTGATGAGTGGTGGGTGGTTGTAAAGGTGCCGTTTGAAGATGGGTACGTGTATGAGCTGTACCAGGTAAACTCTTTTGATGAGAAAGTATTGACCAAAACCAGGGTTGAAAGTCCTTTCATGAATTATAGTGGTCTAAATGAACCTCCTATCGACTCTCCGGAGAAAGCTGTTGAATACTCCAAAAGGGATGAAAAGGTAACATCATTCCTTGAGAAAACCTTTCTGCCAGCAGTGGAGGTAACGTATACCGACGGAACATGGCACGTGTTCTGGTATGATATGTTCTCGCGAATGAATGAGGGGAGAGTGCACAGAGGCGTAATCGCCATCGTTTCAAAAGATGGGACACTCACGACAGAATTTTCCATACGTTATCCTTTTGGCAGAGATTCCACATTTTGTGTGAGAGTTTAATGCACATGTCAGATCTCTCATATTATCGATTTCTCTAACATCTCTGAAAATAACAATCTTAATTTTCAAGAATCCACATACAGAAGCATGATTCACCAACAGTGTGACAACTCCTCAACCGAAAAGTTTATAAGTAATAGTACTATCAGCCATAAGACTATTGTAAGTAGTGAAGGCCCCAAATAGATTGAGGAGGTGTCAAGAATGTTGCAGATATTGAATCCTTTCAAAGCAGGACAAGAATTTCAGAAGCTGAAATCTAAGAAAAAATGGATCTTAGCTTTAGTGTTTGTCTTTGCTCCTGTATTACTATCGGCAGCAGGTACTAACTTGATTCAACAAAAGAATCAAGATCTCATTCAACAGTCTATGGGAGAAATCACCCAGCAACCTCGCCAAGGAGGAGGTGCTCCAGGGCTCATCCTGCGCCCCATGGGTCGAATGTTCCAGGGAGGCGCGGGCCCAATGGGAGGAGGTACGGGAATTATCATACTGGGGATTGCACTTGGTGTAATCCTCGCTGGTGGTTTCTGGGTCTTGAAATCTGTAGTCTTCCACATGGTTTCAAAGTCCCTGGGTGGTGAAAAAGTGAAAATGTCTTCCACCATCCACGTGTTAGCCTACACCTATCTCCCCTTCGTGTTCAAAGGAATCTTAGATGTCTTCAGAGGGATAACCTATAAGGCACCCTCTTCCATAGAAGGCCTCTTTCAGCTTCAGAACGCTGGTATGGCCCTGAATTTTGTCAAAAACTACTTCAACATATTCATGCTGTGGGCATTGTTTCTGATGGTCATAGCAGTGAGAGAACAGTACAATCTGAACAATAAAAAAGCAGCTCTTGTGGTCTTACTCCCCTACATTGCAGTATGGATCTTACGGATTGTCTTGATGCGTTCTGGCGGCCTCCTGGGAGGAGTGATCTGATGCTGGCATTTAGAACAGAAAACCTGGAAATGCATTTTCAAATGGGAAATACTACTGTTGGAGCGCTGCGAGGAGTATCCCTGGATGTTCAGGAGGGGGAATTCGTTTCCATTGTGGGTACGAGTGGTTCGGGGAAATCCACGTTGTTGAATTTAGTGGGCGGGTTGATGAAACCCACTCATGGAACTGTGTACGTCAAGGGCGAGGATATAACGAGGATGAACGAGAATGAGTCGGCTCTGTTCAGGAGACGACATATTGGGTTCGTGTTCCAATCCTATAACTTGATCAACACTCTAACAGCAGTAGAGAACGTGGAGCTTCCCCTGGTATTCTCCAGTATGGCAGCTTCGGAAAGAGAAAAACGGGTGAAAACACTGTTGACAGGGTTTGGGTTGGAAGACCGGTTAGATCACAAACCCACAGAGTTGTCAGGAGGTCAGCAGCAGAGAGTGTCCATAGCGAGGGCAATAATCAACAACCCAGAGATCATTCTGGCTGATGAGCCCACGGGAAATTTAGACTCCAAGACCTCTGCAGAGATCATGGACGTTCTGTACACTCTCAACAAGAGAGGTCAAACCTTTCTGGTGGTCACTCATGACATGAATGTGGCTCACTATGGAAATCGAATCATCTATTTGAGTGATGGACAAATCACCAAAATTGAGGAGGTAGCAACATGAAAGAGAAGTTGGTCATATTTCTGATTTTATTGTGTTCAACCCAAGTGTACAATGTGCAGACAGAAGAAACTGCAGCATTAACGTGTGTGGTGACAGATGTCTACGGGACCCCCATAGATGATGCAATGGTATCTTGTGACTACGTGTACCCACAAGATGAAGACGTAGACATACCTTATCAGTTCACCAAAAAAGGTGCAGCAACCTTCTACCTGGAACCTGAGCGAGAGTACACACTCACCGTGACCAAAGCAGGATTTTTGCCACACACCGAAGAGGTGGAACTGGAAGAAGACACCACCATTACGGTCATCCTCGAGTATGCGCAGGAGGTGCCTGTTCTCCACATGAAAACGTTTTCTGTGTCACCCCAAGAAGTCGGGCCTGGAGAACAATTCGAGGTGTGTGTGGTCATCGAAAATGAGGGAAAAGGAGATGCACTCAGTGTAAAAGTTGACTTCGATCCAGCCCAATATTTCTCACCTGTGCAGCCTCAGAGTTCGGCGTATTTTGAAAGACTGGATGTGGGAAAGCAAGCCTCTGTCGTCCAATTGTTTGCAGTCTCTGGAGAGACACTATCAGGGATCTACGACCTCGTGTTAACGGTAACGTATCAGGATTCTCAAGCTCTTTCTTACACGGTACAGGAAACAGTGGGTGTTTCAGTTTTGAGAAAGCCACTCGTGAAGCTGTTAAATGTGAGCTACCCTCAGGAGGTAGAACAGGGAGAAACCTTTACCTTTTCGGTGGATGTAGCCAACACAGGACGATTCACCGTCAATGGGCTGTACCTGGAAGTGGTAAGTGACATGGATTGGACATACTACTCGTATTATGTTGGCAGTTTGGAGGCAGGAGACTTTGACACTTTTGAATCTGAAGTACTGTCTGAAGATCCGGGAGAGCACAGCTTTGTCATCCGGATAGGATTTACAGACGATTTTAACCGGGAAAACTACGAAGAGCAGTCCTTCTCCGTATTTGTGACAGAGAAAGTGAAAGAGACCCTCCCTCCGGAGCAGAACGAAGGACTCTGGGCACGAATTGTCAGATTCTTAAAATCATTTCTGGGGTTGGATTAAATGCGCTTCGATGATTTGGTGAGGATTGTTTTTCGAAATCTGAACCGAGTGCGGGTAAGAACACTCCTTACCACCCTGGGTGTGATAATAGGGGTAGCAGCCATCGTCACCCTGCTCTCCGTTGCGCTCGGATTCCAAGAGAGTATTACAGGGCAATTGGAAGGGATCGGAGACGTGAATCAGATCACAGTGATGAGACCTCGCTTTGGTCCCGGGATGGTTCGGGGTGGTGGCAGCGTTGCGCGGTCAGAGATGAAAATCCTGGACGATGAAGCAATCGAAGAAATCGAGACTGTTGAAGGAGTGCAAACAGTAATTCCTTCCCTATCGGTAAATGGAACAATTGAGGTCGGGCGGTACCAGACCACCTCAAATCTGACAGGCATTGATCCGGGGAAGATGAGCACTTTAGAGATTATCATGAAAGAGGGAAGGCTCCTACGAAAGAATGACAAAGATGCCATCGTAGTGGGGTACAGTGTAAATGATACATTTCGAGAAAAGAAAACGAAAAAACTAGTAGAGAATATGGATATCCTAGGAAAAAAGGCAGAAATAGTTCTTACAAGATTAGATGACGATGGAAATGAAGAGAAAAAATCTTTTAAAGTGAAAATCGTAGGAATAATAGAAGAAAAAGGTACAGAATCAGATTACGTGATCTATATACCTTTGAAGTTAGCAGTTGAGATCAGGGAGTGGACTGCTGATCAACCGAACATCTTGAAAGAGGAAGGTTATGATAGACTGACGGTGAGGGCAGCAGACTCAAGTATGGTGGAAGATTTGACTCAGAAAATTGAGGAAATGGGATTTCAGGCGTTTTCCTTCAAAGAGATGGTGACAAGCTTGAACGAGGTGTTTACCATTCTAGAAATCGTCCTTCTCGGAATTGGAGCCATAGCTTTGATCGTAGCCGCTTTGGGAATCATCAATACTATGTTGATGTCCATTCTGGAGAGAACCAGAGAAATTGGCATCATGAAAGTGGTCGGTGCTTCAAATGCGGATGTCACCCGGATTTTTTTGATGGAAGCTCTCGGTATTGGACTTCTGGGTGGCATTGGCGGTGTAGGGCTCGGGTTTGTGGTCTCTCAAGTCATTGACGTCATTGCTGGAATGTACATGACGCAGACGGGAATTGGCCAGTCTCTCGTGTCCATGCCGTTGTGGTTGGTGGGGTTTGCCATTGGATTCGCCATGCTCGTGGGGCTGATCTCAGGAGTGTATCCAGCGAAAAAGGCAGCTGAATTATCTCCCGTAGAAGCGTTGCAGCGCCAGTGATGCCATGAAAAAGTGGATGCTTGTAGTAGTTTTGGTCTTGAATTCTCTTGCTGTAGGAAGTGTGGTCTCTTACGGGAGTGTTCCCCCTTCTTTCTTTGTTCATGAGAACGGGAGCCGGAATAGCATTATTGTGGTGGGGGAGAGAGCTGATGCTTCAGATATTATTGAGGCATCACGACTGGCCGCCACCATTGGTGAGGTATCCAGCAGGAGGAAGGAGATGCCTGTCATTGGGGAGGTTAAAGTACAGCATGAAAACGTACCAGCAGGCACCTGTATCGTGGAGACTCCTCTGGAACTGAGCACTTTGTGGTATTTTGACGATTTTGGCGTGTACGGAAATGGTAACGAGAAATTTGATGCATGGGAAACGCACGAAGAAATCCAGTTGTACATTGAGGATATTCCAGTTTTCGACCCCCT
>JADDYB010000122.1_pt1 | contig 23033 bp, 24 predicted proteins | sample 8641941 | NCBI WGS metagenome assembly JADDYB01 (sample SAMN16275377, study PRJNA637457) | freshwater sediment metagenome | isolation source: Lake Kineret sediment | place: Israel: Lake Kineret | collected 2013
GCCTCTCCTGGGGAACTCCTGCTGAAGCTGCCGGGATCAACCTCCATTTTGAGGGCAACCCGTGGATTTTCCTTGTAAAAAAATTTTTCATCCCTTTCTATCTGGACATTTTCAGCAAAGAGACCCCATATTCTCTTCTTCCGAGAGACTTCACCCATCAACAGGATGGTGATTTTGCAGAGGAGCTTGTGAATAATTGATTATCAATATTGCTAATCAACCAAAGGGAGATGGAAACCTGTCTTGTATCCTTGTACCCTCTGTCTCGAAATTCTTAAAAAGGTTCGCCTCTCCTCTGCATAGTGGCCCCCACCATCTACGATGTTCTCAACTACCCAAAAAGGGAAAGAAACAAAGCCCTGGAAGCACTATTTGACGACCTGGGTGTTACCTTACTCCCTTATGGAAAGAAGGAGATTTTTGGAGTGCCTGTCATCGGAAAAGGATGGTCCTCCCTGGTGATATACGGCCTCTTCAACAAGAGGAAAGTGGCTATCAAGGTTCAGAGGACAGATTCCCACCGGCAGTCTTTGGGAAAGGAAGCTTCTCTCTTGAGAATTATCAACGCCCACGGTATAGGACCTACTCTTTACTACGAGGGGGAAACCTTCCTCATCCTCGAGTTTATAGAAGGAAATCCCATTCGAGAAGCTGTGGTAAAAAAAGAGCACGTCCTCTCCTTTTGTGAACAATGTCACAATCTCGACCTTCTAAAAATAGACCACGGTCAGATCCAGGGAGGAAAGCACCTCATAATTGGGGAAAAATGCTGCATCATTGATTTTGAAAAAGCTGGATGGAGGACACCTCGAAATGTAAGCTCTCTCATTTCTGAGCTCTTTCTAAAAAAAACACCCTTTGCATGCAGGATGAGGTCAGATTTTTGTGTAGATGAGGAAGAAGTGATCAAGGCAACCCATAAATACAATCAGAACCGCGACATCGCCCTCGTCATCGACGCCTTGCGCATGTAGGTTCTCCTATCTATCTACTGCGTTTTGGAACCTGCGGAAATGAAGTGAGGAGCTAGATGAGGGTGATGTGGAACTCTTCTGCAATGTCTAGAGCTCTCTTTTCTTCCTCATAAGTTAGGTATCTGTCAATTCTGGGATTTTCCATGGCTCTGTACTCAGGACGGTACTGGAACATGATGTTTACTGCTGGATTTTTTAGGTTCTCACTAATCCATTTCAAAACAGGGTACGTACAGCACTCTAAATGGCTGGGTAAGACGAGGTGCCGGATGATGAGATCAGCATTCTTTTCTGCTGCCACGTGGTTCCGGGACACAATGGCAAAGTAACCCTCAATATCTGAGAGCTCCTCTGCGCACGCATCGTTCCCGTATTTGAAATCTGTTAGATACACGTCTACGACCCCGTCTAAGAGCCGCATGCCCTCCTCAGTCATGTACATGTTTGAGTTCCACACCACTGGGATGGGTGCAGAGCATTCCCGTAACACCTGGAGAATGTAGTTCAGGTTGGGGGTGGGGTCACCTCCCACAAAGTTCATGTTGCGCAAATTCCGGTATTCTATGAGTTTGGCCAGCTGCTTGGGAGGCATCCATCTGCCAGTTATCACCTGGGAGATGTCCCAGTTCTGGCAGTAGATACAGTGAAAGTTGCACCCGGTGAAGAAAATAGTGTGGGAGGGAACTAAGACACTCTCCTCCCCGTAATGGGCAAACTCAGAAGCAACCTTCGGTTCCTCCACCCTGCAATTACCCACATGGTTCATCCTTCCTACTCTGCACCTTCTCTCGCAGAATTCGCACTGAGAAAACATGCGGTTTGCAATCTCTGTTTTGAGGTCAAGTAAAGGAACATCTCCTTTCTCCTTTTTTTCGTGTGCAGCCCACAACTGCTCGAGAGAACCATTCAAATCTGCTTTGACAAAGATGGAGCGAGTTTCCAGGTAGTGCGGGAGGGTTCTTTTTTTCACGACAGCATCATAGTGATCCAGCATTATTCTTTGTTGATCACCGTATCTAAAATACTTTGTCACATTTGACAGACTGAAGGAGAGGGGAGGCACACCTGGAGGATACACCTGATAATAGAGTTCATGATAACTTCATGTATATCTGTGCTCTTAGATTAACTATTACCACTCTGAAAGAGATGTTTGTCCACTGAAATAGAGAAAGGGAGATAGATTTTGCCTAAAATTCGACAACGATGGCTGTGGTCGTATCGATGACACCATCAATATAGTGAATCTTCTGGACTATGGTTTTGGTCAACTGGCTCAGATCTTCTGCCTCAATTCGCGCTATAGCATCGTAGGGCCCTGTCACTACATCTGCTTTGACTACCCCTTCCATGTTATTCAGTTCTTCCAGAACTTCCTTCACCTTGCCAATAGCTATTGTTATTAGGACATACGCTGATACCATGTCTACACCAAACGTCCTTTTTTGTATCCCTATTTAAACCTTTGGTTGACCCAGACTGTGGAGAGACCTTTTTTACAGCACTCTCTCCTATTTTCGTTTTCGTGCCCACCTTTCCGTGGTGGCTGGAAGGCATAGGACGATTATTCTATTGAACTGTAGGAGCTGGGTTCCATTATGCAAAAAGAGGTGACTTCATAGATTCGTAGTTGACATTGCCTTTCAGACAAAAGACTTAAATAGTAACTTTTCAAGAAAAACACATGGAGAGAACAAAGTCTGGTGTACCTGGATTCGATGAGATCATTGGTGGTGGATTTCCTACCGGTACCTGCTGCCTTGTCACAGGGACTGCAGGATCGGGAAAGACCACTTTTGGAGTTCAATTCCTCTACCGTGGAATCATGGATTACGGTGAAAACGGTGTGTACGTCTCTCTGGAGGAACGGCCAAAAGATTTGAGGCAAGAAATGCTCAACTTTGGCTGGAAACTGGGAGAGTTGGAAAAACAGAAGAAATTGGCGATTGTTGACGCAGGTTCTTCCAGGGATGGCATCAGGAGTGATGAACAGTACCACATGGCGAATATGGGTGGCAGGCTGAATATCTCCGCTCTTTCTGCCCACATCTATGAAGTTTCCAGAGAAGTGAAAGCACAGCGGATTGTCATTGATTCCATACCATCACTCCAGCTGCGATTGAAAGATGAGGCTGAGGTGAGAAGAGCGACCTCTCTGCTGACGAACTTGCTCCTGGAAATGGGGAAGACCTCTCTCTTGGTTACCGAGATTGCAGACCCTCACGAGTACTCGAGATATGGATTCGAAGAATACGTGACGCGGGGTGTTGTGGTCATGCAGTTAATCCCGCAGTATGGGGAATTGAAAAGAATAATACAGGTTATGAAAATGCGGGGCACCAACCACAGCACGCGGATCTATCCCATAGAGATTACCAGCCAGGGCATTGTAGTGCACTCACAGAAGACTACTGCATGAACCTATCGAGGGGAACAGTTTTATCATCAGGTTTCCTCACTTTCTGGAGGATGAGGAGTCCACTCATGTCGTGGATTTTGAAGATGTCTCTGTGCTGGATGTTTTCTTTGTCCCTGATCTCTTTGGGGATGGTGATCCTGCCCCGGACACCTACTTTAATGACATACTCGGCCATGGATGTTATTTGTGAAGTAGGTTTATATGGTTTTGTGTGGGTGAGTTGGCATCGAAGAAAATCAAATTCTAGGGTGGAATTGCTGGACTGCCTAAAGGTAATCTAGAATTATGAAAAAGAGTAAATGGAAACTATGAGTTTTTTTCTCATTATCAAAAATTTTTACTGTATTTACGGTAACGGCTCTATCGAGAAAGGACATTTATCTAAAAAAGATTCGATGAGGACTATTGATTGCTGGGATTTGAGCAACACAAACCTTTTTATGAGCTCACTATCACCATTTACCATGGACGAAAATCTCTTATTGATGATTCCTGGACCCACCTTCCTTCACCCTCGGGTGTTGAGAGCCATGTCCAAACCTTTAATGCCTCACCGGGAAGAGTGGTTTGCCAACTTGTTTGTGGAGCAGGCAGAGAGGATGAAACAGGTTTTCCAGACGAAAAATGACCTCTTCATCTTCTCAGGTTCTGGTACTTCTGCCATGGATGCTGCAGTCTCCAACGTCATTCGCCCTGGTGACAAAGTCTTATGCATTACCTCAGGGAAGTTTGCAGAACGTTTCACTGAAATCGTGGAAGCCCACGGCGCCACACCCGTTACGATCAACTTCGAATGGGGTACTCCCATCGATCCTGAAAAAGTGAAAGAGAACTTAACCAGAGACATCAAAGCAGTGACCATGGTTCACAACGAGTCCTCCACCGGCGTGAGGAATGATGTCAAATCTATTGCAGAGCTCGTCAAAGACACGGAAGCTGTTCTCATCGTCGACACCATTTCCTCCATGGGCGGAGACGACATCAGAGTAGACGAATGGGGGATCGACCTGTGCGTTTCCGGTTCTCAGAAATGTTTGGCAGTCCCCCCCGGGTTATCCTTCTTATCTGTCAGCCAGAAGGCCTGGAACATCATCAACACAAGACCAGGCTACTGCTACTACCTGAATGTGAAAAAATACAAAGAAGACAAATACCTGGCACCCTACACCCAGTCTATCACCTTAATTTACGCTCTCAAAGAAGCTTTAGACATCCTCTTTGAAGAAGGGCTCAACCAGAGGATAGAACGCCATAAACACCTGGCAGAGCTGACACGATCTGGAGTCAAGAAATTAGGGTTGGAACTCTTCCCCAGGCCGGAATCCATCTGTTCCAGGACAGTGACTGCATTCAAAGCCTCAGAAAAGAAATCAGAAAAAGAAATACGGGATACCCTCAAGAAATACAACATTATCATCGCAGGGGGCCAGGCCCACCTCAAAGGAAAGATCATGAGGATAGGCCACATGGGAAACTGCCAGGACAAAGATGTCATCACCACGTTAGCCTGCCTGGAAAAAGCGCTACTGTAGTATTTTCTTTTTTCTTTTGTTTCTGTTCTTTTGTTTTCTTCTCTTTTTTCATTCCCCTACTGCAATCAAGGTCATCGTATGTTCGATCCCCTTCAAGATCCTCAGCTCATTGATAAAATTATCGAGTGCATGGAGATCTTCAGTCTCGACGGTCGTGTGCAGGTCATACTGACCGTAGACGACATGACATTCCTTAACTACACCTTTCTTTCTCAAGGTTTCGGCAATCTTTTCTTCCTGTCCGGGGACAGTCGTGAGGAGCACAAAGGCAACCACCATGGCATCACCACTTTGTATAATGCGGGGGTGTTTATAATGTCTTCGGTCATCTTCGTGGTGACAAGTCAAAAATTCAAAACTTGAGAGGAAACTCTTATAAGCCTTCCAACCCTCTCACTCCCATGATTGAGAAGTTCACGTACGTGTCATTTTTGATCATTTTGCTAGCTGGTTCATTTGCACTTCCGGCTGAAGACTTCATCCTCACTGTTGACCGAGGGTGTGGTTCTACCTACTACGCAGGAGAAAGCATTCTAATCACCTACCGTGTTCAAGCCGAGCCCACTGACACCGTCTTGGTGACTATCAAAGAGATTCTGCCCGATTCTACCATGAAGGTACTCCTCTCCAGCAGACCTACTGAACCAGGGCGCATGTACACGATGCGGATCTTTGCCCAACCTATCTACGGGAAAGAGACCATCCTCATGGAATACATGATCAAATCTGCCTCCAAGAGTTCGTGGCACGCAACAGAATGCTCTTTTTATATCAAAGAGGGGAACTACGGAACAGGGTCTTTGAAAATTGAATGCACCACCACAGGGTTTGATATTTTCATTGATGATGCCTTTGTCGCACATTCTGAAACAGAATCTGTCACCATCGATGGTATTATTGGGGGCGGTCACACGCTCACCGTGAAGAAGGAGGGATGTGAGGACTTCACTGTACCCTTCACCCTTGCCCCGGGAGAGATCGTCACAATAAAGGTGAACCTGGACTGCTCGGTCAAAGACAAAGATTCTGACCTTGTCCCTGATGAGAAAGACAGATGCCACAACCCCTTGTGCCCGGTGGTCGATGAGAATGGATGTCCAAAAGATGCAGACGGTGACGGCATAAATGACTGTGATGACCTGTGTCCCCAGGAGGCAGGTGTTGTGGAAGGCAGAGGGTGCCCCTACGGCGATGCAGATGCAGACGGTGTGCCAGATACTGTTGATGAGTGTGATGACCCGTGTACGATGGTGGATGAGAAGGGGTGTCCAAAAGATTCTGACGGAGATGGTATTTTAGACTGTGAGGATGATTGTCCTGCAGAGAGTGGAGATGAGAGACATTTTGGCTGCCCTGAAAGGGACTCAGACCTTGACGGCGTCAGTGATGATAATGACTGGTGTTACAACCCGGGTTGTGCTGTAGTAGACGAGAAAGGGTGCCCCAAAGATTCAGACAACGATGTGATTCCTGATTGTGAAGATGGATGCCCGAACGAGGCAGGGAATAGAGAAACTGATGGATGTCCTAAAGCAGGTATTCATGGGGCTTTCTTTGTCTTCTTAGGAATTGTCCTCGCATGGAAAGTAATACGCAGGTAATGGAGCAGATGAAAACATACATTTCATTTTTTTTATTTTTTTATTCATGAGTTTAAGTGGAAAACTATCGAGTCTTCAAAGGTTACACTTCTTCACTCGTTGTTGTGTCAGGAGCTCGCAACCTCCAGCGGGATTGATTTCCCCCACGCTCTAGCTTGTTCACCAATCCACTTTGATTATTTTTCCACTGCTCTTGGCTAATGTTAATATACGACCACGTCTCACGTGTGACATCAGGGTGATAGCATGAAATATGAATTTAAAGACATGTACGTGGTAGATTACGACTTACCAGTAGATACCACGGGGAGAAGACAGTTTTACAGGTATTTGAACAAGCTCTTGGCTGAATGTCACTGGAGGAAAAGCAGTAACAGCGTTATTCTGGTAGATAGTCTTCCTGCAGCCCTTACTGTGTTGCAGTTAGCCAGAGCTTTCAACGCTCATCACGCCAACGTGGGAAGAGCAGTACCCGTTCAGTCAAGGCATCATCTTTTCTCCTCAAAGTCTACCACCTTCAGACCTTGTGACAACAACCTTTTTTAACCACAGAGAGAAACTGCTCTATGGATCAGCTGAAGCTGGATAATTTTGTGCTCCAGGACAGGGGGTTTGTATCCCATCCGCACATCAAACCCAAGACCATAAGGGAGAGGACCTTTCAACTGGACATTGCTGAAAAAGCTAAAAAAGAAAATACGTTAGTAGTTATCCCAACTGGACTTGGAAAGACAATCATATCTATTTTAGTGGCAGCAGATATCATGAAAAAAGGAAAAATTGTCATGTTAGCCCCTACCAGACCTTTAGTGCTCCAACATTACGCTTCTTTCAATGAAATGGTGAACATGGAGAAAAGTGTCATCTTGACAGGGAAGACTGCTCCAGAAAAGAGGGTTGATTTGTGGAAGGAGAATCAGTTCATCTTTTCAACACCGCAAGTGGTGAGGAATGACCTGGTCTCAACGAGGTATACGCTTGAGGATGTGGCCTTGATCATCTTTGATGAAGCCCACCGGGCAGTAGGTGACTACGCCTACGTGGAGATTGCGCAGTCATACGTAACACAAAGAGGAGACCCCCTCATTCTCGGGTTGACGGCTTCTCCGGGGGCCCAGAAGGCAAAGATAAAGGAGGTCATGGATAACCTGCGCATAAAGAATGTGGAAGCCAGGGTGCGCCAGGACGAGGATGTTGTACCATACGTGAAGGATATTAAGATTGACTGGCTCAAAGTGGATTTAACGCCAGAAATGGAAGCTATCAGGAGTGAACTGGAAAAAGTGTTCTACGAAAAGGTTGGTCATCTCAAGAAGTTAGGGTTTCTCCGGTACAAGAAAGATGAGTACATATCAAAGAAAGATTTGCTGGAGTTACGCAAGTACATCCCGGAGAGGTTCACAGGGTTCAGGGCAAAACTGCGATACCCTGCTTATTTGAACCAGGCACTGGCCATTTCTTTATACCATTCTCTGGAACTGTTAGAAACAGAGGGAGTTTCACCCATGCGAGACTACATGGGAAGGATGTTTGATGGGAAGCTAGATAAGAGATCTGAAAAGATTTTGGTAAATGATGAAAGGGTAAAATTCGTGTACGAGAAGGCAAAAGAGTATTCCATGATATCCCACCCTAAATTAAATGCGCTCATCCGTGTGCTGGATGAGCAGCTCACCCTGAAGGAATCTTCTTTGATCATTGTGTTTGCCCAGTACCGGGATACGATTGCCTCCATTTTGAGTGAGATTGGAGACATTCCTCATGCAAGGTCGGTGCGATTTGTGGGGCAGGCATCTCGGACAGACAAGGGATTGAAACAGGAGGAACAGAAGCAGATCCTGGAACAGTTCAAGAAAGGTGAGTTTAACGTACTGGTGGCGAGTTCTGTGGCTGAAGAAGGGCTGGACATTCCGGCAGTGGACTTGGTCGTTTTCTATGAGCCCATTCCTTCTGAGATCCGGTCTATCCAGAGAAAGGGGAGGACAGGGAGGTCAGAAGTGGGGAGGGTGGTCATTTTAATCACGAAGGACTCCCGAGACGAAGCTTACTTGTGGGCAGAACGCTCCCGTGAAAAGAAAATGCAGAGCATAGTTAAATGGTTGAGGGAGAGAAAGTAGCTCCCCATGAAGGGATTCAATGGCAGTTTCACCCTTTGAAGACAGATTCCAAAACCTTATATAGTAACATTCTTCAGAGTTTTCATGCGAATCGGCCTGGTTTCAAGGACAGATGAAAAGGCCATCTCATTGGCAAAGAAGATTCGAGAACAACTCTCTCATCATGAGTTGTCTTGTGATGAAGACCTCTTAACCCTTCTGGGCGGTGATCCTATCCAGGACGTGGATGTTCTGCTCGTGGTGGGGGGAGACGGCACTATTCTGAGGACTGTTCGGAAGTACCCCTTTCCTTTACTGACCGTAAAAATGGGAAAGCACGGCCATCTGTGTGAGGTGGAACCGGAGGACATCGACACCTTAGAGGACCTATTGAAAGATCATGTGGTGGATGCGAGGATGAAGCTTGAGGTCTCAGGGGTGGGTGAAGCTCTGAACGAGGTGGTCATCCGGGCGGCGGTGCCTGACAAGGTGGTCCAGTGCAAGATAGAGTACGAAAACTACACAGAGACGGTAGCTGGAGACGGCATTATCATTTCTACTCCTACAGGGTCCACTGCCTACTCATTGGCTGCTGGGGGGCCCGTTATTGAAGACGACTGTCCTGTTTTGTGCATTACTCCCATCTGTCCCTTAGAAAGAGCGTTTTTCCCAAGAGTTATATCCAGTGACCATGTGATAAAGGTCACTGTGGACAGGTCCTGTCACATGATGCTGGACGGGGATTTTCTGAGGACGCTCTCAGCGGGGGAGTCGATTACAGTCAAAAAATCCAGGAATTGTGCTGTATTCTGGAGGAAAAGGAAGTAGTATGAAGTATGTTTTAGATGCATCAGCAATCATATCAGGATTCGTGGAGGAAAAAGGGTATACAGTCCCTGAGGTGTTGCGAGAAGTGAGGGACTACGCTTCTGAGTTTACCATGAAATCTCTCATCGTGAGTGGGAAGCTGGACATCAGGGGGCCTTCTACAGAGGCAGTTCAGAAAGTGGAAGAAGTAGTCAGAAAGACGAAGGACTCTCTGAGTAAGACAGACGTGCAGGTGATAGCTCTGGCTCTCGATCTGGGTGGGTGCGTGGTGAGCGGGGATTACGGTATTCAGAACGTGTGCAGGGTTTTAGGGATCTCGTACGTGTCGGTGGGAGCAGAGGGTATTGGACAGGTGTTTGAATGGATGTTTGTGTGTGTGGGTTGCGGGAGAGAGTACGAGAAGTATGTGGAGGAGTGTCCTTTCTGTGGGAATCGCGTAGAGAAGAAGAGGAAAGGTTAGGTTCTATCTGCAGGTCATGTAGTGGAAAACTGTCACAGTGTGCAGATTAGTAAGGCAATAGTGTGTAATGAGGCAGATGATGGGAATTAATGAGAAGGAGGGGGAAGCTTTTTATTTGTGCTGTACTAAGAGATAAGAGCCCCTGTGGTTTAGTGGATATAATACGGGCCTGCGGAGCCTGTGACTCGGGTTCGAATCCCGACAGGGGCATAAATCAGGGTGTTTAAATCCCTTACACTTTTTATTCTTTTTGATTTCCGAATTTACTGCAAACGCTCCTTTGAATAAAATCTCATATAGAGGAAAATCCATGTCAAAAGCACATTACAGGCTACAAATCTGTAACGGGACAAAAAATGTCAGAGATAGACAGGTTGGGGTTACCATCATCTATGGTTCCAGCTCTGATGATAAGCAATAAGAAGGGGAGGGCGCTTGACAGCTCTCTTCCTGAAACTTCCATGTTTTCATGTTTCTCTTTTGCATTTATTGACCAACAGATTTATATATTCCTTTCACAATAAAACACTGAGGTCGTCGCATGAAAATGAGGGATACTCTGACTGTGCTGTATAAGATAGAAGGAGATAACATATCCATTGACAGAGCACCTGCAGAGCTTGTTGGAAATATCTTATTGAATTTTCAGGGTTTGGTTTATTCTCTGGGACAGTACTATGACCAAGAAGGCCGTATGTATGGTAGAAGAACAAAAAGCATAGAGGATAAATATACTCTAAGAGTTTCATTCGAGGAAGGGAGTGTAGTTCTAAGGATGTCTCCTTTCTATGAGGATCTTATATTACATCCAAGTGAAGAATTTCCAGAACAGAAATCAAAGCAGGAAAATGTGTTCCACAAATTGCGAGAGCTGTTAGTTTCCCTACAAGACGAAGGAGAAGATTATCGATCCAGAGTTAGAAATCTCATACCAGATCATGCAGCTAGATTTACAGTCTTTAATTACCTGAATGAACTACTTCCGAAAGATAAAATCCAGGAGAGTATAATCTTTTGTGATTTGACAGGACAGACCATTACCATTGAGATGAACAGAAGAATTTTCAAAGATCGTGTTTCCAACGGTTTAAGAGAAGAGATCGAGACAGATAGATTGGAAATCGAGGGTGTTATTGTCAGGCTAAAAGATGATTCACCTGATCCTGTTTTTTGGATAAAGACATTTGACAACAAGCTTTCGAGGATAAGCTTACCTAGGGAACGGAGGACTAAAGTCATCAAATTCCTAACTGAGAGAGTTCCTGTTAGATTATTTGGGGTGGGAGCAAAGAAGAAATTTGCTGAAATCATAGAGATAGATGGAATCGAACAAAACAAAGAACTCATAATCGATCATATTGGCGAGAATCAGTTGGAAAAGCCAATAAAAGCTGAAGTATCATTTGAGAAATATGATGATAAAGATGATTTCTGGGTAGTCAGAAATGAGGAGTTGGGAGTAGTAGGAGTAGATGATACTGTTGAAAAAGCAAGAAAGGTATTTGAAAAGGATTTACATGAGTATTATTTATTTTACAAAGAAATTCCGAACAATGAACTAACTGAAAGAACACTGAAGATAAAAGAAAAGCTCATCCAGATTTTTGAGTTAAAAACTTGAGTGTGATCTGCATGAAAATTCGTAAAATTAGATCTGCTTTAACAGGCAAAGGTTTCGAAAGAAGCGAAGGCGGTAGCCACGAAATATACTCCATGAGAGTTGATGGAAAGCTAGCCGTGCTCACCTTGATGAGCAGAGGTTCCTCTAGTAATGAGATTAGCAAGAAGCTTCTTTCCAAAATGGCAAAACAACTCTACATGTCTAATAGACAATTTCTGGATTATCTCGATTGTACATACTCATACGAAGATTATTACAATTACATAAAGGAAAATTACCTTTCATAACTCTACAAGAGAGATCTATTTTCCCAGTTAGTGTAAGGACGAGGCTGTACCCATTAAGGTCCCAGGTGTAGATGCCAATACATAGACGCAGAGTAAAGATTTTCGGATCATTCGGGTAAAACATAGACAGTTTTGGATTGCTTCTAAGCGTAATCTTAGCGTTTGCCACCAACTCATGAGTGTCATCTTGCCAGTTGATCATTCCAATACACCAGCTGTGGTTTCATCTGAGAGGAACGTTCCCGATGCTGTCTGCATCTGCGCGATGAATGGGAGAATGGTTAATGCAAAATAAAACCATGCTGAGTGATGGTTCTTGGCCAAAATCGAGGGAAATGGTTAAGAGCATGAACAAGGCGGTAATCCAAATCATCAGTGATTTCCATCTCTTTTTCATTGGGCACCTCCTCCTTTTCTCTCGTGACAGTTGATTTTGATTTTCTCAACCATGGTGAACCTGCAGCAAAAGCACAATAGTTATAACCCCCACCACCATCAACAAAAACTGCCTGATGCCAATCCACAACTCCCTCTTCTGGTGTAACTCAGGTGATAAATCCGCCAAAGCAATGTACAGAAAGCTCGCTGCCGACACTGCCATCACGTACGTGAGAGCAGCCTCAACAACTTCCAAAGCATAGTACGCTACAACTGCTGCCCCCACGCTGCTCAAACTGGACAGAACATTGAGGGAAAGCGCCCTCCCCTTCGTATAGCCACTGTGGAGGAGTATGGCAAAATCACCAGTCTCCTGAGGGATCTCGTGCACGATGACTGATAACCCTGTCACGACTCCCAGAGGTACAGAAACTAAGAAACTGGCAGCAATCACCACCCCGTCAATCATATTGTGGAACGTATCTCCGATGAGGATCATACTCCCCGCTGCTTTGTGCACCTCACACTCTGCATCGTGGCAGTGGCGCCAGAGCACGATCTTCTCCAGAAGAAAGAAAAGGAGAACGCCTGCCAGAACGGCCGAAAGGACAGCACCGGGAGCAGCATCTTTAAGAGCTTCGGGGATTAACCCTAACAGAGCTGCAGCCAGCAAGGTCCCCGTAGCGTACGAGATCAAAGAGGGGATGAGTATCTCTTGTATCTTCTTCGAAAAGAAGAGGAAGGCAGAAGCAGCTAGAATGACACCCACAGTACCTGAAAGGCTGAAAACGATGATCCACACTAGAAGCATGAGTGGACACCTTCTGAGTTTTGACCTGGAGTCTTCATGGCAACCCTCTTTTCAATGTGATCTCTATCTCTCCATAGGAGGGCAGTCTTTATTTAAACCTTTTCACGCTCATTCTCCTTAACCTGAGCTCTCATCTTCACTTCTTTCCATAACCTTTTAAACACTCTGTTCTAACCGAGGCGGTGATGACATGTCCCAAGGTACAAAAAAATCTATCTACTATTTTGACCTCTGTGGAGAGATAAATACAGAAAAAGTCCTGGAACTGGCTGGAGAGAGAGCACAGGAACTGGGCATAAAAAAGATAGTCATAGCTTCAGAGACGGGAACGAGCGCCTTGAAGGCAGTGGAAATTTTAGACAGGTTCCACCTCATTGTGGTCACTTCCGCCCTGGGAACTGCGGTGGAGGACACAGGGATGGGAGACCTGCAAATAGGGATAACAAGTGAGGACACGTTCGGGAAATTGAAAGAGAAGTGCACTGTAGTGAGAGGGACAGACCCTTTCCACAACATAAATGCACCTTTTCACGATATGACACCTGAGAAAATTATTCGCTCAATTTTAAAGTGCATTTCCTCAGGGACGGGAGTGTGCATCCTCGGTGTGTTGATGGCTACCGATAATGGTGTCTTGAAAAAGGGAGAAGAAGTCGTGTCGTGCGGTGGGTCTTTTCTCGGGTTAGATACGGCGTGTGTGGTACGCGCTTCAAACTCGGTAGATCTTTTCAGCAGGAATGGGTTAATTGTGGAGGAAATCATCTGCAAACCAAGAGATCCCAAGTACGAATGGCCCATCAACCAGGTGAAATGGAAGGGGAACCTGGAGCAATACAGAAAGTTCATGAAGGTGAAGTGACTGTTACAGTGAATTCCTGAGTGGAATTCTGTGGAAAAGACAAAAAGCTTATAAATGTAGCAGGATTTCACCCCCCTATGTATGTTTCCATGCGAAAGTTTTTTGGGTTCTTTTACCATCTCCATTTGCGAGGGAAGGTGAAGGTGTTGAGGTTTCTAGGAGTAAAGATAGGAGAGAAGACCATCATATACACGTCTTTGTTCAACTTCGATTCTTTTTTTCCCCATGTGATAGAAATAGGGTCTAACTGCGTTATCAGCAGAGAGACACTGTTGCTGACCCACGATTACTCGAAGAACTTCCCCCAGGAAGGGCTGAGAACTATGACAAAGGGGAGGATAAAGATCGGGGACAACACGTTTGTAGGAATACGGTGCATAATCCTGCCAGGCGTTGAAATAGGGAAAAATGTCATCGTGGGCGCGGGAGCTGTGGTGACAAGATCAGTGCCTGACAACGTGGTAGTGGCAGGGAACCCGGCAAAGATCATCTGCACCTTGGAGGAGTACATGAAGAAGGAACCGAGGAGGGAGGAGGAGCATGACCATACGTACGCCAGAACTATGTGATGAAAAGGTGTGCACACGATGTGGGTGTTGTGTCAGTGTCTGTCCACAGCAGTGTATACGCCTTGAAGAGTATCCTGCAAAGGGTGAGGAATGTACAGCCTGCGGATTATGTGAGGACGTGTGTCCGGGAAATGGTGTCGATTTGAAGGAGATGGCAGAAGGGCTCTTTCAGAAAGCTCAGTGCAATGAGGATGTGGGGAGGTTTATACAGGCGTACATTGGGTACTCAAATGACGGGAGAGTGAGGGAAAAAGCGACGTCAGGTGGGGTTGTTACCTCTTTATTAATTTATTTACTGGAACAGGGTGTAGTGGATGGAGCTCTGGTCGTTTTGTTTGATGAGAAAGAACCCTGGAAGACAAAATATGTAGTTGCTACCTCCAAAGAGGAGATTATTAAGAGTGCACAGACGAAATACCAGGTGACATCCTTGACAGGGTTTGAAGATGTCGAGAGCGTGGCAGTGGTGGGTCTTCCCTGTGTTGTTGAGGGATTGAGGAAGGCACAAAAACATCTTGGAGAAAAGGTGAAGGTTCTGATTGGGTTATTTTGCTGGGTTAACATGGAAAGGGAGGCGACAGAGTTTTTGTTGCAGAAAATGGGTGTCACTGTTGAAGACGTCACCTCTGTGGAGTACAGGTCAGGAGACTACCTCGGAGGGTTCAAAGTCCAGTTGAAAAATGGAGAAGTTAAATTTCTGGGAAAAGAATGCTACAACGTCCTTCCATTGTTATTTGCTCCACAGAGATGTGTGTATTGTGGTGACTTTACCAACGAACTGGCAGACATATCAGTGGGGGATGCGAAGTTCGTGGAATCGAAAAAAGGGCACACTTTCATAATCACGAGGTCTCAAGGGGGAGAGGATGTCGTCAGAGATTGTGTGAAACGTGGTTACATCCAGATAGAGACTTGTGATGTGGAGGACATTGTGCGGTCAGAGAGTTCTGCCCTTCAATTCAAGAAAGGCGCGTACAAGAGGAGAGGAAGGCAACCTATTAGTTATGGGAAAGAAGAATATAAAATACCAGTAAGAAATCGTTTTTTTGAATTATTGTTTGTTTCAGTACACAAGAACAGGAAATTCTTTAAGAAAATTTTTAGAGTCATGCCACTACCCTTTTTCAAATTAGTATCACAGTTAATTACAAGAGCAAGAAGCTAACAGTAATACTCTGATAAATCGTTCATTGCCGTGCTCTCGACCACAGAGGAGTTCAGTTCATCTGCTGGTCTATGTCGTTCCATTCACCCCAGAACATTTTCCTTCTATCATACTCCAAGACATATTCTTCTGCAGTTTCCTTTTTTCGATTTTCTCATTTTTTTTATCAATTTACTGCATGATATGGGCATATTATTCGTCCATTTAACAGGATTTCATTCCCTATGCTACATTTCAAAAAACTAAATACTTACAGATTTTCTTATCTTCCTCTTCAAGAGAGTAGATGATCCTGTAATTTCCAATTCTAATTCTGTACGTATTCTCTTCACCCTCTATCTTCTTCACATCACAACCTTTCCATGGAATTGGATTAGCCTTCAGTGTTTCAACAGTTGAATTGAATTTGTTGAAAATCCCTCTTGGAGCATCTCTCAATGACTTTTTCACCTTCTTATGAATGAGTATATCACATTCTATCCCACTAATTCTTTCTTTACTTCTTCCCATTCTACAGCTTCTCCTTTCAGACATTCCTCTCTCAATCTTTTGATTTCCTCATGTTCTTTCTCTGAGACCTTTTCTTCTGGGATGAGCATTTCTTCTAACATATCCAGTTTCTTCCTTATGTAGAGGATTTCTGCATACATCTCCTTGAGCAAAGCTTCACTCATTCAATCACCAGCTTCTTTATGGGAGTTCTCATTTAAATAGTATGGGTTAGAGGGGTTGTCAAGTCTTATGGTGCTCCTCACGTTGCATCGCAGAATAGAGGAAGTCACTGCTATAAGTAATTCAATTAAGAGAAAAACTGACAATCTGAGAGGTCGCACCATTTCTAGCACCACATAATTTGACAACCCCCGAATTGACCGGCTTTGGGACAAAAATCAATTCAGGTGATTCTGTGATTCAAACAGGTGGGGAGCCAGGTACCTGAGGTAACTGAATCGCTTGATATTGTAGTCACATGAACGTATCATTGACTCTGTTATTCGTCTTGATCGTATTCTCCTGGTCAATTTCTTCTCAAACATCCTCTTGAAAGCTGAGTTCACTGACTCGGATACAGATCTCTGGTGGTAGTCACGAAGCCATGCTTGGGGATCTTCGATGAGTTGATGAAACATTTTTCTCCAGGCTGGAGATCCGTGTGCCCTGCATGTTACGTTTTTCTTTGGGTAGAATCGAGGAACTGCACCAAGAGCAGACACGAGAGAAGCATTCTTCCTGGAGAGGAATGCTGGATCACCCGTCACCATGTTAATGCGACTGTAGTTCTCCTGGACCTCTTTGAGCGCCTCTTCCAGATAGGGACCCTCTGCAGCAAAGGGGTTTTCTGTGATGATAAAAGAAGCTATCATCTTGTACTTGATGCCTACGGTAATGATGGCCTGCTCGAAGAGATGTGCACTCTTCTCTTTTTTCTCTTCATCTTGTTTTCCCTTTTCTGCTTTCTCACTTTCTTTCTTTTCTTTTTTCTTTTTCTTTTTTTCACATTCGTAGTTCTGTTTCATAGAGGTGGGCAGTCCCGTCCCATCGATGGAGATGTTATGTTCCTCCTCTAATACAGGACCCTGTGTTATCTGAAGATATCTCGCGCAGTATTCTCCTGACCTGGGAATCATCGTAGGCCCGTTCTACAGTTTTATAAGAAAACTCTTCAATACCCAGTTTTTCCTTGAATAAGAGCAGGAACCCTTCGGTGACCCGATTTGGCATCCCGAAGTACTGCTGCATCAAAAGGGCCTTTGCCTTATCTCCCGGGTACACGGGTGGTCTTCCCCTGCACCGCGGCTTCACCTCTATGGCGAGCCTCATACAGGCAAGGTCCACGAGGTCCCGTATGGTCTTTAGCATGTCGGCTACCTCATGGACCTGGGCATAGTCGTAGCTTGTCCAGTCAATTGTCTGCCTTTCCTTCGGCTGATACTCGAATTCGCCCAGCTCTATGCTTTCGAGCAGCTTCCTGAGGGTCTCTGTGCTGATCACTGCTCACACAAAGATAGAAACCTTTATAAACCTTACGGTTATATTACGTAACCGTATGAATGGAATGATCATCATCTACAGGGCTGAGGGAAAGAAAACCTCAGTACAGCTCTCGAGAGCCCTCCATGGTTACAAGGACTACTCCAACAAAGGGAAGTACTTCTACAAGAGGAAGGGGTTACTCAACAAAATTCTGTACATACAATTAATGAGAGGTGTATTCATTATTAAAAAAGAAGATAAAGAAAAATTCATATCCCTTTTGGAGAGATACAAGATATCATACCACGTAAGAGAGATAATACTCACCCCCCAGGACACAAAAGATCTGAAGGAGGAGTAATCATTTTTGTCCCAAAGCCCAATTGACCCAAAGGTTTATAAAGTGTGTGTACAAGAGGGGGGGAGGGATCATAATGGTCAATGATGATAATTGGGCTCGAAAGAAAATTAATGATTCACGTATTTCTTATTTGCACATCTTGTCTTTTATTTTTATAGTACTTAGCACGATTCCTGTAATCATTTATCGATTTATTTTCGATATTAAGATTGAAGGACTCCTGGGAAAGTGGTATGGCTGGCCACTTTTAGAAGTGTTTATAATATCCATATTATTGGCTTTTATGGAGTTAATAGGAAAATATTGGATGAAAAAGGCTTTAATAACAATTTCAATAGTGATAATTGTTTTGATTCTTGCTCTGGGTATTATATTTTCCTACTCAATAGATTTATCTTTAATTCAATTTTTGAGTTCACGGATAATTGAGGTTGGGCTTGCTGCTGCTGTTGGTTTTCTTGTTATCTATTCCAAAATCAATAATTTCAGAAGATTTGTTCTTTTTCTTCTTTTGCTCTCGTTTTTTATCCTTTCTTTTGCTGTTTATTACCAAGCTCTATCTAATTCAGGCGCTTTCGTACGTTCTATTACTAGGCTAATAAATAGCACCAATATGGGAGTGGGAAGAGCACATTTAGAAGGTATCATATTGAAAACAAGTATTTGTTGGCTTTATTCACTTCCATTTATCCTCTTTATCCTTCCACCATTTTTTATTGGGGCCTTCTCTTCAAATTTTCAATATCCGGTGAAATATCTATCCTCCATTTTTGGCATACTATTTCATGAAAGCTCAATACCAATATTAATAGGATTACTGTCAAGCGGTATCCTTACCTTTCTTCTACCTGTGGTGTTGTCTGATCCTGAACCTCCGACGACTGTCGAGGCCATAACATTATTAGATATCTGGATAGGATCTTTCATTTTGTGGATTGCTCCTCTTTTCATGATTCTATTCCAATTTGAGACAAAATTTGAAGAAAATTTCGATCGGGAACTAAGAAGTATCATTCAAGGAATGAAAAAACATACTGTCGTCATAGGATATGGCAATCTGGGGAGGGACATCTGCATAGATTTATTTGAAAGAAGAGTTGTTGATAAGGAAAAAGAGACTTGTGCGATACTTGCCCCCGATTTAGAGGTTTTGAGAATCTGTAAATCTCTCCTTGTGGTGGATTCCAATGATCAACTATTTGACCGTGTCCATAGGGATCCAATCCTAGAGGATATTGGCGTTACCAGAATAAATTTGGGGAGTGGCAAGGAAAAAGATCAGAAAAAAGGTGAAAGCAAAGAAAAGGAAGGAAATGAAGACATTCTAATTCCAGCAATTATTGGAGATATAAAAAGTGAAGCTACAAGGGACGGTGCTAAGTTAAAGGATTCAAGGCTCTTTATTTCAGCCACATCAAACTATGCTGCTACTTTTAGCCTGTCTAAATTTGCCAACAGTGTAAACACAACTAGCATTGTGAGAGTGAGCGATAGTTCTCAAAAAGACTATTTCTCCCCTAAAATGACTGCGTACAACTCTTTTTTTGTATATCCAGCTCTGCAGGAGGGCATATCTTTAGGAAAAATTATTAGTCTTTGTTATTTGAAACTTTTGGAGAAACAAAAATTTGAATCAGATTCATTTGATATTGTCATAGCTGGCAGAGGAAAGCAAATTGTTTATCTCATTGAGACTTTTTGGATAGAAATGGATAGGAATGGAAAAACAAAACAGTGGACAGAACATAAGAAATGTACTCTTCCAATGTCTGTTATGACAGATGATGAAAAACTTACTCAACCCAAAAGCAATGATATCGTGAAGATGGAATTGATATATAAGAAGAACCTTACTCAATTTAGAATTAATAATAGCAAAGAGAAAGAATTTGGGAAAACAATAAGACGTTCTGCGCGTATAGATGATGATACTGAAATATCAGTTAACTTAGTTTTTGACGTTCCTTCCAGATTGAAAAAGATAAACAAAATTATCAATGAACACAACCCTAAGATCATTGTTGTCACCACCACTGAGATTGAAAATATCTCAAAGATTTTTCATGAGTGGGTCCTAGCTGTAGAAAGACAAATGTCAAAAGAAGAATATAAGCCCATAATAATTGCTGGAGTTCTTGGTAGTGAACACGGGGAAATACGGGATATTTTACTGTACTATTCGGACATGGCAAAATTTGGAAATGAATTTCCAATTCACTATCTCGATTCTGTTGTAAGGATCTATGATGACTCAGCAGAACAAATTAGTGGATTAGCTCATGCTTTTGCCGGGGAGGGAGGATCAGAAAATCCTGGAGATGCATTTGCCCTTTACTTTTGTTTGAAAGATGTTCCAGGAGTTCTTGCACATTTATTGGGAAAACTGGCTGATATAAAGTTTGAGGAAAATAAGAAAGAAAACGAGAATTGTAATGTGATTTCTTTACGTTTTTTTAGATATCAGAATTGTCCAAAAAAAGAATTTTATTTATTTTCTGCTGATGCTGAACTGAGAAAGAGAGAGGATGTAAAGAATAAGTTTTCCCATTACTTGTTTCAGGGCAAACTTGATCCAAAAGAAAAGAAATCAAATATGGAAAGAATAAGAGAATTATTAGGAAATAGATTAACTGATTTAAAAACTAGAAATCGTATCGAAAAATTAGATTCTATTATTGAGAAATCAAAAAAGAATAGTAACAAGAAATTAATAGAAAATATTTTAAATAAATATCCTTTGATATCTGCCTTTTTTAAATCGAAAAGAATTAGTGATGGAAAATTTAACCAATTTATTAGAGAATTAGATGATTTTATTTCAGAGTTAGAAAATACTGATAATGAACAATTAAAGAGCTTACTTGATTCTATTGTGCAGAAAATGAAGATGAACAAAAAGAATCGCATTGAACAATCAGGATTAGTGAATTCGATTGGAGAAATAAAGAAAACTCTCGAGAGAAAATCTGAAGATGATATTTACGAACAATTAAAAAACATTAGGCTGAATTGCAGTCAGAGGGTCACGTGTCCAGTTTTTTCTTACTTGAGAAAAACTCAGAACCTGATTGGAAACAGAGAACACTACGAGCTGCTGGAAACTTCTGGGAATGTTAAAGGAGATAAAAGAACTCAGGAAATCAAACGTTTCATCATTAACAAGGATTTTTCCCGTGGTACCAAGAATGGAGATGAATGTGATATTGCAAAGGGTATAATTGCATTGTGTTGCAGATCAGATGAGCCGGGCTCCCTCGCAATAGCTCTTAACAACTTACTCTTGCAGAAGATTTCAGATGAGGCAAATAACAAGAAAAAAGTGAGCTTGCTACAAGGATTTTTTTCACGGGTATTTCCAGGAAAAAGCCAAGAGGATAATCGTATTGCTGATATAAAATATATCACATCCAATGGATGCTACGGCTCAGAATTCAGTCTTTTTGAATTGTATGGTAGTCTTGTTAAGAAAGAAAAGAGGATAAAGGATAAATTCGATGTGATTAACTTGATTATTATTAATCCTGTTACTGAGAAAAATAAGTGGTTGGAGTATGCAAAGGACTTGCTTGGTTTTCTTGGAAATGGATATGAAATGCGACATGATGAATGTCTTGATATTATTGCAATAAAGAATGAAGATTTTGAATTTGAAACCTGTGAAAAATCTAATAAAAATGATGGTGAACGTGTTTGCTCTAAGAAAGACTGCCCTCTTTATTTCAAACAAAAGAAATGCAATCACAAATATGAAAAATGACAACAGCACTACAAAATCTGACAAATCAAAATTGACTAAAGAGCCTAACAAATTTTCGCTCCCTTCTCCAGTCACCCCGAATCCCATGTTAATAATGGACAGTTACCGCGACATTCGGAATTCGGTGGATAAATAAAAGCTGTGAACGAGACTTCACCCTTGTTTTTTTCTTTATTCATGATGATGTCTTGAAGACATCTCCTCTCTTAAACCTGAAAGAGCCTGTTCCTCTTCACGAGGTGGTGAGGGCGTTTCTCACTACACACATTTTATGAAAAACTCATGCACTTTCTGCTTTCCTAGATCCACTGTCAGTGACTCTCCTGGTTTGATGACCTGTCCATCAAAGCTCACAAATGCATCTTTCGGGACATAGTAGGGCACTGTCTGGCACAAAGCATAGACGAAAACGAAATCTCCCTCCCGTGTGAAGGTGACAGTCAAAGGTTTCAATTCAACAGTCTGCGTTGTGAACCCAGAAACATTGATGTTCAGTAATTCATAGACTAGAGGTGTTGAACAACCATTTTGAATGGTCAGTTCCACAGGTTCAGCAGTGAGGAATCCGTACGTGGGAACACTGCCAATGCTCAAAGCACCACCAAGGCTCACCGCAGCGATCCCCCGTAAAAGAAGAGCCACGTCAACAGAAAAGAAGGCGCCCGACAGAACGAAGATGATCATTAAGAGCAGCCAACCTACCAAGAGGAAGATTCTCTCCACAGTGAAGCCCAATACTATTGAAGCAGCACACACGAGCACTATGGCAACGATAAATCCCACCAGCAGCAGAACAGTAACTCTCCGAGAGAGGATACCCTTGAGAAAACCCTTTTCAGATTCTTTGAGTTCTTTAGGTTTTTTGGATTCTTCTATTTTCAGCTTAACCTGCTTATATTTTGACCTCTTCCACGTCATGTAGAATACAGCGTAGATAATCGCTATACTAGAGATGATTATGACACGCTGTGTCAGATCCAGTTCAGTAATGGAATCTAGGATAGAATCAGTGATCAACCCGAGAAGTATTGGCATGAGCTGACCTTTCAAGTATTCTTCTTTCTCAGTTTTCTCTACTATATGATCCCCTCCTATTTTTGATGTTGGAAACCATTCTTTTTTCTGGCAATTCTCTTGAATAACGTCAATTTGTATTGAGGAACTCAAAGATTTCCAACTCAACTCAGATTGTCTTTAGTCTTCATCCTACTTAAGCTTTTCTGTCCCTCCAGTAGATGGAAATGTAAAACATTTTTGCACATTTGTATAGATTAAAGACTTGCAGGTAGTGTATTTGTAAGGTACCGTCATGGTATAAATGTGTACATACTTTGAGAATTT
>JADDYB010000123.1_pt1 | contig 22961 bp, 27 predicted proteins | sample 8641941 | NCBI WGS metagenome assembly JADDYB01 (sample SAMN16275377, study PRJNA637457) | freshwater sediment metagenome | isolation source: Lake Kineret sediment | place: Israel: Lake Kineret | collected 2013
AAATTAACCGTATTAGTAAGTGACTGATTTGAGCGGTTTATCTGGGCGATATCTTATCCAGCCCATATGGCGAAATTTACCTGAAGGAAGCCTTTCTTGATATGATACCTCGACCACAGGGGTATAGCCTTTATCAATCATATTCTTAATCTCAGATTCAGTTGATTTATCTAAACCTGATAATTTCCCTGTATAAAATTCTTCTCCATCTCTCCATTGATAGGTATCAAAGATATATTTCGCTTTACCTTTATTGTAATCTTTTAAAAATACATCGGCAGATTTATAATTGCTAACTTTATATTTCCACTGTTTGCCGAATGGCTCTGGCTCTCCAAATCTTCTAAAGCTAAACTTACCGTCATTGCTTTTTATGACTATACCATCACAACCTTCTTTGGTACATTTATTCAATAATTTTAAGCGGTCTTTCCACGGATAATTTTTAATCAATTTTATCTGCGGAGGAAAATTGATCTTATCTAGAGCTTTAAATCTAATAGAGTACGGAAAGTTATTTAAATATTCACCTTTGAATCTTAATATATCATAGATGATAATAGAATAATTCTTCGGAGGATATTTATTACGCTTTGAAAGCAATGCCGAATGGGCCGCGCTCAGTGATTGCTTCCCATTGATATAGATGATAAATTCACCGATCAATATAGTATTATACGGGATTGATTTATAGATTTGATCTAGATCTGGAATATTATCTTCTACATTAACGAATCTCCTTGTAAATATTTCTATATCATTCAGCTTTCTATCTATGATTATTTTGAACCCGTCATACTTGCATTGGACTACCGCATCATCAATATCTAAATCACGCGGGATCTTTTTGCCAGAGATATCCTCCATGCTCCGGAGGCGCATTAAAGATATCTTTTTCATATCACAAAGGCTTCTTGCTTTCGCCAATTATAGATAGGCTGTACGGAGAGCGAAGCGAACCCATTTGATGCAACGAGGTTGTGTCGAGTCTGACTCGATTCCCTCTTGCGATCGAAGTTGTGAAGTAGGGATCGGAGGCGAATTCTTCAGAGAGTTTCTTGGTGAAATCCTTCCTTAATTTATCTACATTTCTCTTGCTGGACAGCCTGGCTTCTAAGTGAATACCGTTGCTCTGCCCGGATTCATAAGTTTTAATATTGCCATCTAAATTGAAAGATCTCATAATCTTTTTTATTCTGGGGAGGGCTTTGATAATTTTATTCTTGAGTATATTCTTATTTTCATATCCCTCCGCATTATGCATATCTATATCTAAGAATATTCTGTCTACCATCTTTGAAGTTATCACTGGATGGAATTCAATAACTCTTCTATAAATCCAATACTCAAATGAATTTGGATCATCTATCCCATAAAGCTTATCAATGTATATATAGCTATCTTTATCAAATAATCTCTTCCTGATAAATTTATTCTTACCTGTTGCAATAATTACCATTACAGTCTTATCTTTTAAATGAGGGAATATCTTATTCTTAATATCAAGATAGTATGATATTATCTCCCCTCTTGAGATTTTTTTATTAGATTTTGATATTAATATCTCTTTAAAATTATGTGGCTTATCAAAGAAAGCTGGATTGCTATTTATATCCAAGGCGCCGATAAGAGCATCATCTGGCGAATCCCCCATGGAAGTTTCATAAGTAACTTCCTCTGGGTTTCTTGATACTCTTTTATTTCTCTTAGAAAATTGCTTTGGGACTTTGTACCCGAGCGACTTGAGCTTCTTCGCCAAATCTGCATCTGCGGTTCTCCAGGTCTTTCCTTTGAAGACAAATGAATACATTCTCGCGATGCCCCAGGCATGCTGCGATGCGCCGGGGCGGTGGCCTGTTCTCCAAGCGGCCATTCCACGATTGTAAACTTCTCTTAGAATCGATACGGGAATCCCGGTGGCTTTTGCGACCTTCGCCGGACTTCCGCCGGCATCTTTGCCATATACATTGTGATACATCATCGTATAATTCGATGGTATAGTGATTGCCCCCTTATCAGTAGAGAAGGGCTTATAAGCGTAAGGATCTTTATGCGAGGTCTTCGACCTCGAAACAATCTCTGCGACCCTTTTTATTTTCTGCTGCTTCGATAGCCCGGCTAAATACTTTTCTGGGACGCTCTCGCTCTTATAAGGATTTCTTTTGAAAAACTGTACCTGACGCTCACGATTTATCGCATCGGCTTTATATTGATAGGGTCCACCTAAATTTTTACTACCATCACTTGATAATAAATACCAATCCGAAGCTTTCCCCGGTAAAGCTTTACCAAGAAAACCTTCGGCAGCTTTTCTTTTTAAAATCATTTGTTGAGATTATATATATAATGGATTGTCCAATGATCATCTTTTTTGGGTTTATATTTCCCTGATTTAACTAATAGTATTTTTTTATCAATATCTTCTGATGAAGGTTTATCTTCATCATCATCATCATCTAAATCTATATTGGCGGCGATTCTCCTACCAAAATTCCTAGATCTACCACTTTTATATATATCATCGAGGTTAGGAAATTCAGTATCTCCCTTAGTTTCTTCATTATCTTCATCATCATCTAGGATTGTCTTTCTGTACCATCTTTTCATTTCTTAAGCTTTATCTCCTTCTCGACATTATTTAAAAGCTTATTCAATACAACAGTATTGCTGATCCCCGAAGGGGTGTCAAGCTTAACATTCTTATTATATAATCTATAGAGCGTTTCGCGCTCTTTCTCTAAAGAATTTAATGAGAGGTTCTTAAGATTGTTTGTATAGAGTTTCATCTGCTCATCTGCACTGAGCGGATTTTTAGAAATTTTTCTAGAGGTTTTTTTAGAGAGCTTCTTAGAAACTTTTTTAGAAGTTTTTCTTTTCATTGGATTCACAGATGTATCTTGAATTCTTGTCTTATTAATTGCATTGCTAAATTGATTTATATCTTCATCCATCTGCATCATTACAACAGGGTCTATCTGTATCTTTCTAAGGCTCTTTAGTTTATTTAGCGCCTTATTGGCAACATCGATATCTACAAATACTCCTTCGGGGGAGTTTAGTGATGATACATATATTAATTTCAATGAGGATGGTTTAGGTGATTTCAGATCAATATAATCTGATAATCTTCTACCAAGATATCCTGGGATTTTTACTATCATGGTTTTGTCGGATACTTTGAATAAGAATTTGGATTTTTAACTCTATCCCTAATTTCTGCTAAGGCTCTATCAAAATCTTTTTTATTAAAATCTTCGATGTACTTAACTATCTTTGATTCAAAAATTATTAATTCTTTAAAAATATCTTCAACAATACTATTTGAAACAGAAAAATTATTTTTAACTCTAGGATCCCCACTTCTTAATGCTATATGAAATAATAATTTTACGATAGAAATATGGTAAAGCGCACTCGCGAGCAATCCTAAATCTACATCAGATTCAGATTCAACATCTGCTAAAAATTTTCCATACTCTTTCTGATACATTTCATAATGATAATCAATTGAATCACTTATTTTCTTATTATCTAGTGATACTTTACCCATATCATTTTTTCCTTGAGGGATATTTATCGTAAAGTTTAGGATTCATTCTCCTGTGATTTATACTTCTAATTATACTTTCATTTGAATTTTTTTTGCCATATTTTTCATAATTTTCTATAGCTTCCCATGCTTCTATTATTTTTTTAAATTTTTCCTCAGAGCCGGGTGAAGTATTTCTATCGGGGTGATACTCCTTAGCTTTTTCTCTATAGGCATTTTTTATCTTTTCTAAAGGAGTATCTTTTTTTACTCCAAGTATTTGATAATACTCATCCATAGATTTTCCGCCATACACTTTAAAAAATACTATATCCATAATTATAGAAAAATCTTTTACCATAGCATTATTAAGAGATACGACTTTTTTAATCCGCTCACGATCACTGGAGATCAGCTTTATAATAATCTCAGCGACGGCGGCGTGATATATACCGCTCATCGCGAGCGGAAGATTTATATCTTTTTTATTTCTAAAATCTGCTTTGAATTTATTATAATCTTCTTTGGCCCTTTTAAAGTTAAAATCAAATGACTTTGATAGCGAGGCGGAATCTACATCCATTATTATTTCCTGAAATTAGATGTAGAGGCCCTCTGAATAAGATGATTGAATTCTCTCTCGCAGGCTTTGATGCCGGCGTTTGCTTGCCTCAATACCTTACTATCTCTAATATATTTTCCTTCACGTCTTGCATTTATTAATGCCTCATAACAATTCATAAGATCTCCCTTCTTTGGTTTCTTGATATATCTCTCCCAAAGCATCTCAGATTTCTTAAGATAGTTGTAGGCATTCTTCTTATGAGAGGCTAATGGGGGATTTTGTTCGCCTCTTCTGATCTTTTCTCGATCGGCGGGAGATATCGCAGGCATCATTGATACTATAAATAATATAGTCTCGTTCTTAGCTTTAGATACGCTTGCAAATAGATTTTTTTCAAATTCTTTTGTAGCACTGTATTTATGTAATATATCATTATAAATTTTAGGTGAATAACCCCCCTCAGTCTTAATTACATTAAATTCTACATTTAAATGATCAAAGTTTCTATTCGAAATCGGCCCTAAATCAGAATCTTCAAATATGTCTTCTGATGAAATTTCTTTGATTCTGCGATTCACCTTACCAAATCTTATAAGCTTTAATTCATCTTCAGTAAGTCTGCTATCTCTAATAGTCTTATCTATAAATCTGATTGCGGCGGACTCTGCATCTTTCATTGTAGAAAAATAATTTTTCTCAAATGTATCTACAGCCTTCTTTCTGAATCTCTTAAGCGGATCATTATCTATAACTACAAAATATCCAAGGGGTTTCTTTATAATACGGTAATTGACATCTAAATGTTCACGTATTTTGATTTTAGGCTTAACCTCTTTCTCCGAGCCTCCACTTCTTATTCTTACTCCCGAGCCCTTAGAAGATCTTGCTTTAATACCACTCTTAAATTCTTCTCTCCCCATTCCTAATCTTGATTCTTTATATTTATCTTCAATCCTTTCAATAGTTTTAATAATCGCCTCCACCGCCTCCTCAAGCGTTTCGTGCATTCTATTTACGACAGAGGTGGATCTTACCGATAAATCGGCATCCATCATTTCCCTTGGTTCGGATACAATATCAATTTTGAATCCTTCGCCAATTTCTTCATATATTCTAAATTTAACACCGCGATGAGTAGCCTCATATACAGGCGCATCAACGGTCTGGATAGATCTAAGCCGCATGCCTGGAGGCTTGCTACCTACAGTCCGGCGCGGGCGTTTTGGTATTTTGTATCTTCTGGAATACTCACCTTTAAGTCTGATTCTTAAATCTGAAATCTCTCTATCAAAATCTTTTTCTAATTGGTTAGATAAATATTTTTCAAGTCTTGAGGGATAATCTCTAAAGCGGCGATTGGCATCAGATATCAATCTTTTTCTGATGTTTTTTGATTCTTTTTTAATTTCATTTTCAATCTCTTCTTCAGCGTCGGCGGTTATGACGCCTGACAAACTTCTTGCAGCGTCTTCACCCTCGGCAATGATTCTTGATTTTATTTCTTCAAATTCTCTATCAACATCTCTCTCTAATTCGTAATCTAAATACTCTTTTAAAACTTTTGGGCGACCCCCTAATCGCTCTCTCGCTTTTTCAACAAGCTCTCTCTTAAGCTTATCTTTGGCTAACGAAAGCTTGCGCTGAGTTACTTTATCAGCGGTTATTCTAGGAAGATCACCTCTTCTTAAGAATGTTTCACGAGTATCTTCAAATCTAGATAGGGTGTCTGATACCGCGCCTCTGATTGATTTTAACTTAAATTCTTTTATAGATGTGATTCTATTACGAAGATTTGAAACGATGCTGCCAAATTTATCCTCGCGCTCTTCCGGGGGTAGCGAAGATAGCCTTGAATCGAGGTCTGATAGCTTCCCTATACTCAGAGAGGCTTTAAAAGACTCGGCCTCTGTTGGGGAGATTTTTCTAAGTTGTTCGAGCAGCCGCCCGAGTTCAATACGGTTATTCATCTTCCTAAGTAATCCTTTCCATCCTTAGAGCGTTTTTTAATCGAATTTATTAAATCAGATCCTACGCCAGATGGATTGAATAGTCTTTCTTTAATGTCTTCATCGGAAACCCCGCGCCGCACCATATCTGCTATCTCAGATATCAGCGCGGCGGTTTTAATTAAAATATCTACGCTTTCCATTTTTTAATCCTTACTTCAAAGCTCTTTTAAGTCCGCCGAAGAATTCGGGAGGGAGGTCTTTTAGTATTGGTATTACATCCTCATATATTATTTCACGAAGATCTTTTGAATCAGCGTTTGAAGCGTAAGCTGCCCAAAAAGACCGCAATGCAGCGACGGATATCTCTATAGTCTTCTCGATCTTAATATTATTATCATATGTATCACCAAAGCAGGCTTCAGCCTCTGGTGTTTTAGGTGGAGCTACCTTCTTGCATTCCTCAAGCTTTTGATTATAAAAATCATCCCAAGCTTGATCACCAGCCCTTAGCCCGTTCTCAATATAAATAGCGCCTCTCGCATAGGTCGATGAGCAGCCTGATGTAAAGGTTAGCGCCGTAATTGAAATCAAGAATTTTTTAGAAAAATTATGAGAGAGCATCTGAGCCGGCAGCTTTCTTTAAGTAGCTTGTAGGGTCTATCATGTTTGATGGCTTAGGTTTGCCTTTGCACCAAACAGCGTTCTTCTTTGTACCTTTTTTATATAATTCAAAATGAAGCATTTGAGAGCCGCCTGAATAGGTTCCTATTCTAGCAATTCTCTGGCCGCGTTTAACTTTGGAACCGATCCCAACATTAAACTCTTTCCATGAATTAGGCGCGACGGCACCATATAATAAAACATTATTTGCAGTTTCCAATAAAATAGCTTTAGCATTATCCCCGTCCCAGCCTTGCGTTGCGACTATAATACCATCTTCCATCGCGACACATATATCACCTTTCACCGCGGATAAATCTACCCCGCCGTGAACTCTATCACATTGATGCATATTTGAATAAGGTCTTCCTGCTCCAAATCCTCTCCCTAAGTATTGAGGGCTTGGAGAGGGGATATTTCTAGAGGCGTTATTTCTAAGCGGCCAAGTAGGAGATCCAGAAATAGAGGTTCCGGAGGAAGATTTTTTCCCGCCCCCGGATAATAGGGCCGCCACAGCTATCGCCAAAATCGGAGCCGGGATTGCCATGTCAAGTCTATTTTATTTTATTGAGAGCTAGAAGTCAAATAGAATCACCATTCCCCATCATTTTTTACTGGAGTTTTAAATAAAAAAAGGGGAGCATTCTCCCCTTCAAATCTTACTATAATTTTTTTATCAAAATGCTCAACAGCCTCATCATAAGAGAAGCAGAATTTTTCTTGTATGATGGATACAGCGAGTCTGGCGTCGTAGACTGCAATCGGTTTGCAGTCGGCCTTAAAGCCAAAACCTACTAAAGCTTTTTCTAATATATGATGAGTGTCCGCATCAATGTTTGCCTGGAAAAGCGAGTCTAAAGTCTTTTTATAATCTAGCTCTTCTTTTTTTGAATTATCTGCTCCAGCAATAAATGCTGATTTACATATTTCCATTAACTGAGAATGCTCTTGAGGAAACCCTCCAATTTCTTTCATCCACCATTCGTTAAAGTTCATTTTTCCTCTTTTCCATCATTTCTGCAACACTTCTGCACGACTTTAATTCATCAATGAATTTCTCATCAATTCTATATTTTAATTTTATTGGCGGATTGCAGAAAAACTTGAGTTTGATAGATAATTCTTTTTCACTCATTTTATTTATCTCCAATAGATTTGTAGCTAAATCTTAGATTAATATTCCGTAGGCGAGCATTCCGAATCTTATATCATCATCAGTCTCGCCTCTTTTAAACAATTCTTCATTGCCCATAATGTCAATTAATTTAAAGCCGTTTGGAATGCTATTATACCACTCGCCGGGCAGCAACCACAATACGCGACCATTATGGTAATCAGGATCGTCTCCAGCTTTATTCCAAGGTCTTAGCCCAAGCTCTCTTAGAGTTTTTCCATCCATATTCCGCAAATCTTCAAAAGCTTTCCGGCTTGAAAGCGGCGAGGCGGGCTTGCTGTCTTTGGGGTCGCGGTGAAATACAGGTGTGACAATGATTGGTTTTTTCATTATAACCAGAAACTTTTTTAACTATTGTTCTTGATTTCTTTTGAAATAGAATTTGACAAAATTATCTAATTCTAATTCAGCTTCGCTTGAGACTTTATTTAAATGAGCTAATTCAATTAATATGTTATGGAATTCTTTATAAAAATCATTGAGAGCTATTTCAATGATTTTATCTACATTTTTTTCTAGAATTATTTTTAGCAGGAATAGAGAATCAACTGAGGAATCTTTTTCTATAGGCTTATCTTTAAAATACAGATTAATTGAATTATTATCTTCATCGATTTGTAGCTTGAAAAAATTACCAAACTTAGTCATCGGTGACTCCTTTCAGCGCCTTTATAACATTCTCTTTTTGGGTGAGGTGTAATGACGGCTGTATTTTATCATAGAGCGTCTGCCCGTCAAAATCTTCTATCCACGGAAAGAATATTTGAGAGGGGCTTAATATTTTCTCTTCTACTGCTATAAATAGCGCCTTAAGTAAATTAAATAATGCCCTATATTCTTTATTGCCTAATTCATTCTTTAATCTATTATATTTTTTATCAGAGAATTTCCCGGTTCTATTATCTTTTGACTGATCGGTTAAATCATCTTCCGATGGGATTGATATTACAAATTTACTTATAAGTAAGGGGGAATCAGAATTTTCTTGCCACCTAAATCTTAATACTGATACTCCGATATTAAATTCCTCTGACCATGAGATGTTTTCTACACCCCATTTTCTGAGAAGCTTTTCAATTTTATATTTATAATTAGCCGGAGTTTCATTAGGATTTTTTAAGTAGATTTTAGGCATAAGAATTGCGGGCTCTTCCCCCACTCGGCTTATTAAGCGTTTCTCAAAAGTATTAGCTGGAAAGCTTTTCGATGGCCTTGTTCAGCACCGCGAGGGTGTTATTCAGCGTCTTAAGGATTCTTTTAAGATCGGAAGGTTGGGCCGCGGCGTCGATAGGCGGCAGCGCCGCCGTGTCGGTGGCGTCATTGGCCTTACCCTTCTTTTTCTTCTTCTTATCCTTAGACTTGCTCTTTATAATGTTGTTGATGATCTCTTCATCATCAGGAATCCCATCATCGCCGTTTGATATCTTGAATTCAGCCTTTAGGTTCTTGAGCGCGCTGGCTGAAATCCTATATTTCTTCAGGGTCTTTGCCCAGCCGTTGTTGATCTCATAATTTACAATTCTTTCGTGAAATTTATTTAATTGTGAGTTTGTCATTCCGTCTATCTTATCAATATAAGGGACCGTATCTTTGTTCGTCATTTCATTCTCTCCTTTATTCAAGGATGTTCATCTGTATACCAGGGATCTGTCTCTGCGCAAGTGATTTTTCAGCTTCTCTCAAACATTCAGCATCATTGAAGTATCCGGTGTAGTCATACCCTGAGTCACGCAAGGCTATCGATAGATAAGCCGAGGGGTCGTCAGAGTAAAACTGAAAAGTATCTGCTGCATACTTAGATAGTATATATTTAATTACATTTCCGTTTCTTATAAATGAATTATCATGCCCGCTAAACACTAATGTTTGCGGGCTGCGTTTTATCATAAAGCTATCAACATATATAAATATGTGTTCGCAGGTATTATAATCTTTATTCTTATTTTTATAATAAATTAAATGTTCTATGCAGTTCTTACTTTTCATAAATTTATTAGTATGATACATTTGATATAATATACTTGAATTGCTTATCACATATATTCTGTGATCACTATTTTTAAATATTTTGTAATAATTTATAAGGTTTGTTACTGCAAATTCTGCATCAATGAATATTAGTTGATGTTTATCCGATATTAAATTATCATACTCGCCCGGAAGGTTTTCTTCGTATTTTTTAAGTTCTATTTTATTATGCATAATGTTAAAAGCTGTGAAGCAATAAGTATGATGAGTATTATTATTAAGGTTTTTATAACTAAAGATTCGCGCATCTTGTTATTTTATTTTTCTAAAGAATTTCCTAGATAATAATCAACGAGAGACTTCGCTTCATCGTACCAAGCGTCGCTTATCCAATAGCATCTTTTAAATTGATTCCATTTTATTTCATCTTGCGGTATCAAGCTTTTTAATTCATCGATGAAATCAATATTATAATCACAATACAGATAGTAGCCCCAATCAGTTTTTTCAAATGAAAAGTTCATGAAAGCTTATTCTTCAATTTTACAAGAAGCTTTACATAATCTTCTTTCTCATATTTAGCTCCGTCGGGTATTTCAATATTCCCAACCTCTTTCATTATTTCTCTTATTGAGGATTTCTTGTGAGAAACTTCTCTGCCGTAGGCTTGAATAAGCGTTATAACCCACGATCTAACTAAATTTACATCGGCGCTTTCATATTCTTTTGAATTTACTTTTGAGATAATATCTCTCTCGTTTTCATGAATATTAATCGCAGGCTTATGATGACCATGTGGCGCAGGCACGGGCTCGGGCGCGGACACAGACGCAGGCGAAGGTGACGATGTTAAATGCTGCTCAGAATTTCGCGTATTCTCTGAGGCTTTGTTTCCAGGCTTCTTCGCAATAAAAAACCCATTATCATCCAGCTTGATTTGATCATCATTTATTAATGAGAGGATCCATACTTTTTCTTTTTCATAGAATTTAGATTTTACTACCCTAATATTCTCATAGTGATTTCCTGGCGACCAGCTAGATTTTTTATCTAAATTTTCTTTTGATGAAGTTTCTGATTGAGAAATTGAAGAGGAATTTGAATTAAACTCTTCTTCAATTATCTTTTCATCATTCTCTATGATGGGGGAGTAAACATCATCTATAACTTTGCTATCAATATCTTCGATAGAAGGGGATTCAGGATGTAGCTCTATCTTACCCGCCGAATGATCGAGGCCAGCTTTTCTTAATGCCTGACGCTCAGCGCAGACGCTAAGCTGATTCAGCGGCTGATCGTTCCATTGCCTGTTCGGCCTTTTCTTTCCGGTTCTTTTGCCGCTGTAATCAAACTCGTCCACCATCTGAACGAATTCATCGTAATACGCAATGCCTATAAATGGTCCAAGCGCATCAGATTTATTCTTTGATGTTGGATTTAGTTTCCAAACTGATATTTCACAGGAATAAAGTTTATCACCTTTATATTCAAATTTAGGCTTGCTTATTTCAGATAGCCCATTTCTATTAGCTAAAACTCTATATCCATCAATCGATTTTTCCCAAGTAATTTTTCTTATATAATCATTGCCACGCTTTACTTTTCTCGGGATCGGGTATATATGCCCGTGGAAAAATGAGAGCCCTTCCCGCTGCTCAGTAATAATGCACATTGTTATCTGATCTTCAGTTAATTCTATATCATGGTCATTTTTGACCTTAAGAAATATATCAGAGCGGTACTTTTTGTTATCTGTCATGTCCATATGATCTCTCCAATTCAGAACTCTTACTAATCCTTCGTAACTATTTGCGCCAAATAAAACTTTTTTTTTGTAGAAAACTATATACTTTACAGGCCCTATCGTAGATTTTTTTACTATTTTATATTTGCCAAGCTTAAGCGGCTTATTTAATTTAGGCGCCTTGCTAGTTATATACTTGAACAGTTTTCTTTTATGGTGATATATTTCATATACTTCATTCAGAGTCATCTACGCCGCCATCATCTTCATATTCTTCATCTTCTTCTTCATCCTCATCTTCCTCATCATCCTCATCTTCATCCTCATCTTCATCCTCATCTTCATCCTCATCTTCGTCCTCATCTTCGTCCTCATCTTCGTCCTCGCCGTCTTCCTCATCATCCCCATCCTCATATTCATCTTCCTCATCTTCTAAATCATTTTCTTCATCATACTTGCTAGATTTTTTACTAATTGATCTATCTTCATCATCTTCATCAGTTATATTGCAAATCTCTTTAAAAGCTTTTATACCAGATTTATCATTAAGAAAATATCCTACAAAATTACCAAAGCCATCTTTATTTGATAATGTATCAGCCTCAGTGATAATCTGTCCATCAAAAATTTGACCGACAACTTCATCGGGAGAATCGCCGCCATATCTGATAACTGTCCAACAAAGCACTGGAAGCAAAGTAGGATTATCGCCAGAATAGCCAGCCATGTAGCCGACCGACTGAGCGGGGGCTATAGCTACTATCTCTGGGACTTTTCTCCGGCGAGGCATAGATTATCCATTTAATAATCCATTCGATATGCGATGTCAAGCCCTGCGCGTTACGCGCAGCTTGCATGGTCGGCTGCGGACTGGTAGCCTAGTGTCCCTCTTTCAAGGAGGCATTCTTTATGCAGGTCAATCTAAGGGACTATCAGCTAGACGCTTTAGACAGAATAAGAGATTTGATAAGGGCTGGGAGAAGGAGGATATTAGTTGTATCTCCAACAGGCTCAGGGAAGACAACTATAGCCGGATCTATAATAGGTAGCGCAAGAGAGCGCGGAAACAGATGTATATTCCTCGCTCATAGAAAAGAGTTGATAGAACAATGTTCATCCAGGCTGGATGACATGAATATAGATCATGCAATAATAAAATCAGGAAATAAGCGATCTAATATAGATGAGATAGTTCAAGTAGCTTCTATACAGACGCTTATAAACAGAGATCATTGGGACGCTAAATTAATTGTTGTAGACGAAGCACATAGAACTCACTCTAAGTCTTACATCTCTCTGTTGAAAAGATATGATAACCCAATAGTGTTGGGGCTTACTGCAACACCTTATAGATTGGACGGTAAGGGTTTAAGGTTTGCTAAAAATGAAGACGGAGAGAAATATGAATTATATGAAGAATTAGTTGAAGTTTCATCTGTTCAGCAGTTGATCGATGAGGGGTTCTTAATTATGCCGACGGTGTTCGGGGCCCCCGCTATAAACAAAGATAATATCAAATTAGATTCAAATGGAGAGTATAAAAAAGATCAGGCAGCGAGTGCCATGGGGCCGTCCGTTTATAGAGGTGATCTTATAAAAAATTGGGTCAAGCATTGTGGTAAAGCTTTAAATTCAAATACTGAATGGGACGGTGATAGAGTAATAAAGACAGACTGCGATGCATGTACGGTCGTCTTCGCCCCCTCAATAGAGCTATCGAAGAATATCGTTGAGCAGTTTCGTGAGATAGGCGTCGCGGCAGCACATCTTGATGGAAAGACTCCGCAGGCCGAAAGAGATCGCATTTTAAAAGATTTGAGAAGCAGGAAGATAAAGGTTGTAAGCAATTATGAAATTTTAACTGAGGGGTGGGATCTTCCGCATCTAGAGTGCGTCATCGCGGCAAGGTTAACTCAGTCGCGAATGTTAGTTAAACAGATGGTCGGAAGATTGATGCGACCGGACGACAATAAAAGATTTGCATTCCTTCTCGATCATGCTGATTGGACAAGATCTCATGGGCATGTAAATCAAGAAGAAGCTTATTCATTGGACGGAAAAGAGGGCAGATCAAAGAAAGGTGATGGCGGTGGACCAATAAGGGAGTGCCCAGAATGCACGGCGATTCTCCCGATAAATTTAACTAACTGTCCTGAGTGTGGATATGAATTTCCGAGAAGAGAGGTTAAGTTTTCAGATGAAGAGCTTGTAGTAATAAATCCGATTAAAAGAGTGATCAACGCTTCAATAGAAGAAAGGCAGGAAGCATTTAATACGTGGTGCGCCAGATGTGTTGAAATGGAATATAAGCCTAATTGGGTCATGATTCAATATCAGAAGAAGTACGGCGAATGGCCGATGCAGTCTTCCGGAATAAAGTACCCAAAGTTCTTTTGGAAATATAAAGAGTCTTTCAAAAAAAAATTAGAGTTAAAAATGGCAACCCAGAATCTGAATATGTAAAATGGAAAAAGATTTTAGATTCAAAGAGGCCGCAAGATTTCTTGCTGCACTTAGGCAAGGATCTGATTCAAAATTTGTTTTCCAAACCTTCGGGGACAAAAAAGAAGATAGGGCGAACAAAGCTTTAATAAAAATCAAGCACGGGGAGTTCTCAAAAAATAAAGAATATCTTGAAAGGCTTAATGAGTTAGGCGCTGGTATATTTGTAACTGTAAATGAATCTGATGGAAAAAGAAGAAAGAAAGATATAGCATATGTAAATGCAGTATTTATTGATAAAGATGACGGGGAAGAATATGATGAGAAGAAATTCATCTTACCCCCAAATATAGTAGTAAAGACAAAAAATGGTTATCATGCTTATTGGGTAATATCGCCTTCTAAAGAATTTGAAACTTGGAAACAAGTTCAGCAGCGGCTTGCCGAAAAATTTGGCGCTGACGAAAAGATTAAAGATTTACCGAGGGTGATGCGTCTCCCTGGGTTTTATCATAATAAATCTGAGAAATTTTTAGTAAGAATTATTAGCATTGATAATTCAAGAAAATATACTTTAGAAAACATCATAAATGCTTTTGATATAAAAATCTCTGATAAGAAGGTAAATTATTCTAAACATAAAACTAAAATTGATATTAGCGAAATTAGTATTGAGCGAAGATTATTAGTAGCAAGAAAATACGCAGATAAAATAGAAGCGGCGAGCGAGGGTGATCGTCACGCGACCTTATTTAGATTCGTCGCGGTCGGACATGATTTTGGAATCCCGCCGGAAATTTGGTTTGATGAGGTCGCTAAATGGAACGAGCGGTGCAGTCCGCCGTTCAGCGATTCTGAGCTTGGTTATCAGTACAACTCTATGCTTAATTCATTTGAAAATGAATTCGGCAATAAATTAGATCTTTCTTCTGCTGATATAATCATTCCTAAAAATGTACCTTGGGGTGATTTCTCTGATTCATATTGTAAAGTTAAATTATATGATGATGATGATGATGTAGAGCCTCCGGAGGATTTGGAGGCCGGTTGGTCTAAAGATGAGTGGGGGCCAGGCGTATCGGACGAGCCGCTGTCAGATGAGGGTTTCGATGTCTTCTCAAATTCATCCTCTGATGGGGAGTTTTATTATGATGATCGCCGCCATGGGCGAAAGACTAAAAAACGCATCGGGATGCCCGTTGCAAAATTATTAGGAATCTGGGAGCCAAGCTTTGATACAAATGGTATCGGAAGGACTCCGCCGCAAATAGCCGACTGGCTAATGAACGAGTATGAGGTACTTCATACTGATGCTAATATTTGGTATATTTATGATGGAAAAAAATGGGTAACAATAGTAAAAGAGACTGTCGCTAAAGCCGCATTGCAATATTTTGCAGCAGATGAGTTTAAAGTAGATGCGCTGAATCAAGTTTTGAGAATAGTTGAATCGCGGCGGCATGTAAAACAGATAGAGTGGAACAGAATACTTATTTGCGAGGTGCCGTTTAATGACGGGGTTTTAAATTTAAAAACGGGAGAAATAAGGCCGCATCGCGCTCAAGATATGTTAGATAGAGTTATTCCGTGCTCTTATAATCCCAATGCTAAGTGCGATTTATGGTTAAAATGTTTGCAGCAATGGCTTCCAGATAAAAAACAAGAGCAGATCGCTCTTCAATATTTTTTCGGTTATCTTCTCATGCCTTCTGCAAAATACAAGAAGGCTTTGTTATTATTTGGTGAGCCTGATACTGGTAAATCCCAGGTCTGTGCGGTGGCTAGAGAGGTTGTCGGCGGGATAAAATATGTCTGCGGAATTTTGCCGGGTGAGATGAATAACCCGCGAGCAAGGGCGCCGATAAAAGGTAAGGCTTTAAATCTTATCACTGATTTGCCTAAAAATGAATTGATTGACGACGGAGGATTTAAGCAGTTGGTCAGCACCGGCGAGCCAGTAACGCTGGACCAAAAGAATGTCGCGCAGGAGCAATATATACCTTCCGCGAAGCATATTTTCGCAACAAATAACTTGCCATCTGTCTCCGATCAGACGATGGGTATTTACAGAAGATTGTTAATTATAAATTTTCAAAACGTCATACCATTGAGTATGCAGGATCCTGATATTGAATACAAGATTATGAAAGAGTTGCCAGGGATCATTGCCTGGGCAGTTGAGGGTGCTAAAAAATTATATAAGTCCGGTGGCAAGTGGCCCACTGTTAAATCTTCTGAAGAAATTCTTGAAGAATATAAGCAAGACATGAACCCGATTCACGCTTTCATAGAAGAGAGCGGAGTGATTATAAAAGATCCTGCTGCGAAGATAAGGATAGAGACGTTCACTAAGGCTTTTAACGCATGGAGGGGGCCGGGGGTCAAGGCATGGGGGGCTGTAGGGGTAGGGCGGGCGCTCGCCACCCTGGGGTACCATCGCGCTAAAATCGATGGAGTAAGGGCGATACTAGGGGTCAGGCTCGCGAGTCCGACAGAGGCGCAGACTCATCTTCATCTGATCACTTGATTTTAAAAAAACAAAAAAGAATCCAAGGCGCCACACGGCGCCTTTTTTTTATTTAAAATTTTTGATTGTATCACCAGAATTTTATTGATAACTTCTCTGAAACTAACATTGTAAAAAAATTAAGTATAAAAATCACGGGCTGTGATCCCGTTCGGATCATCATCGGACGCGCGCCTGCGGAGGCGTGCGCGGAAATGAACCGTAAAATGTGGATCCACAATTTTTGACCTATCGGCATAGACCTATCCTCTATTTTTTTTAGTGGCACGGTTTTCGCATGCGTCCGGCCACAGGACAGTTATCTGTCCTCATCCGTCCCCCCAGGACAGATAGGGACAGATAGAAAAACCTCATCTGTCCCCGCGTTCCGCGCAACACCCCCTCTATCTCCACGTAGAACAATGTTAACATGGAGCCAAGGACAGATAGAGCCGATTTTGGCCGAACTCAATCCAGCGCCACACAGACACAGTTTCCATGGCGGCCAAATTCAGGTTAACGCCTCACAAGTATCCGTGCATTATGTATATTAGTACGGCGAGGGGTGGGATAAATTTCTGGGCTGTTTCCCCTCGACCTCTGCCCTTCATTCTATCTGTCCATCTGTCCTTAGTAGTAGTTAGAACAGTGTATATAGGTAGCAGTGGGAAAAGTGCGCGGTTCGCGGGGACAGATGAGAGGACAGATGAGAGAATCTAACGGTGTTTTTTTACCTAGTTCGGGACAGATATCTGTCCTCTCACCGGACGCCGATGATCCCGATGGGATCACGTTTCGGTTTACACCGTTAATATGCCGTATAATTAACGGCGTTAAACTAACACATCTACTTATTTTCAGCGCGAGAAAATTGTACGTGCAGATTACAAAAAAAATGAGAAGAGTAACCGAGCGCGGGCCGCGCCCCACCCCTCAGAGGTGATCCCGATTGGATCACGCCCCAATATTACATTTTCTTTAAATTTGTACGTCCACCTCACAAAAAAATCTCAAGGTAAGTGTCGGAGCCCCCTTGACAGCCCGTCGCCTGAATGATATATAGATAGAATATGGATATTATCCAATTAAAGTCACATAAAAGAGATTGTCCAAGATGCTACAAGAAATTACCTTATATAAAGCTCCCTCCGAGAATATGCCTCTGGGCCCCATCTAATTATGGATGGATCTGCGACGATTGCAGCGTGACTGTACTCGATGGTGATATCATTAATTCTGATAGTTCTATAGCGACAAAGATTTCTAAAAAATCTCAAGAAAAAATAATTTCCTCGATAAACAAGATTCACAGAAAGCGGAGCGAAGCATAATATGGCGCAGGCTAAAGTACCACCAGCGGTAAAATTTTCTAAAAAAACATCTGAATCAGATAACAAAATCAGATGGATAAGTCTCAATAAAAGTTTAAATGAGATATATTTTTCAGATGGCACGATAATGACTGGAGTTCCAGATTCAATAAAAGATGAATCTGACCCCGTAGGAAAAGTCTTACTTTGCGTACTTGCAGAAATTATGATAATAAGAGAAAGACTGGAAAATATTGAAAAGCATTTCAAAGAGCCTCCTAAGCCGGAGTTCGCGCTTGGCGCTCCGGTAAAAGAGCTTAAATCTGAGGCATTAGCTTTTAAAGAAAAAGTTATAAAAGATTCTGAGAAGTAATTTTATATAAAATATAAATAAAAAAGGCCGGGGCATTTTTGCCACCGGCCTTTTTTATTGCTTATTTTTTAGTAATTTTAAATAACTTCTTTTATAAGAATTTCGATAAATCGCTGCTGCTCGCTGTCAAGCTTTTTATTAAGCTTAAACAGTCTTGAAATCCCTTTAGTTTGGTAAAGCTTCTTGAGAAGCTTTGACACCTTTTTATCAGTGTCTGACTCGAATATACCTTTAAATATCTCTAGCTGTTCACTCGTTAGGGTTTTTTCTAAAAGATCCCACTGGTTATTCTGATCAATGGACATCTTAAGACCCTGCGATGCACCTACTAATGGATATTTTTCAAAAAGCTCCAGCCCCTCTTTTATAAGCTCCTCTTCACTCTTACTCTCCTCATTTACTATTTTTGATTCAACATCTATTATTTTTTCAGAATTATTTTTTTTCTTTATTATCTTTTCCTTATTATTCTTAGATATTACCTCAACATTTTCAGATATAATATCTTCCTTAGAACCACCCTTAACTTCTTTTTCCTCTTCTTTTTCTTTCTTATCTTCTTTTATCTCTTCTTTTTTATTTTTTTCTTTTTTGGATTTCTTATTATCTTCCTCATCATCTTTATCATTTTCTTTATCTTTATTCATATATTTCATAAATTGATCAACAATCGCCTCCCCGGCGCCTGTTTCTTTTACATATTCAAATAGCTTATCCCAAGATTTGCTCTGCTGCTCCATTTCAGCCTGCTTCATACTAATCTCATCAGCATGCATCTTCATCTCCAGCGCATGCTGATTTCTAATACGTTCCACCTCGGCGTTATGTTTTACAGCCTCGGTGACTATTTTCATCATTTCTTTATTTTCAGTAAGAAGCGGCTTTATCATTCCAAGCAATGTCTCGTGCGTTGCAACAAGCTGCGAATGCAACTCACCAATATAATTTGACTGCTGCTCAAGTAGCTCTGCCTCTGATAATACTTTTAAATCTTTAGCATCACCCTCTCCACGCATATCAATATGCTTGCCCCGCTCCCACCTTCCTTTACCTGGAGCACCGAAAGCTTTTATTAAATAAACTCCAGGTAAATCAGTTTTTTCAATATCATATTGTATACATAACATTACATATTCAGCTATTTCATCCGGAGATGCCTGCGGATGAGTTTTAGAATTACCTCCCTCCTGACATGTTATTGATGCAATCTGATCATATTTATCTCTTCTTAATTGTTTTGATACAACTACTCTGTGCAAACCTTGATGATTTTCTTCTAATAATCCTCTTAGCTCTTCTGTAAAAGCTGGCGCATATTCAGGTAATTTGAACTCAGGTGTATGAGAAATTGATTCGAATCCCATTCAAAAGATACTATCACAGCGCGGTAAAAAAGTGAAACTTTACCTACCGCCATGAAATCATTGAGTTTTCCTGTGTGGGGCTTTTTTCGCCAACCATTCCAAAGAGGGTTTTTATTTGGGATAATATCTCTACGCCAAACATGCGGCGAAAAGAATCCAAATTGCGCGAACAGCGCCAAGAAGCAAATAATCCATCACTAAAGGAAAATCCTAAAATGGCCGACGACAAACTTTCTACAGTATCTAAGCAGCAGCTTGCCGAGGCTTACGCCAAGCTCAAGTCAAGAGCCGATAAGATGCGTAATATGGCGAAGGATGAGGGCGAAGCCCTTGTTCGCGATGTTATCACCATCGGCTCAGGCTTCGGCGTCGGCTATTATATGGGTATGCAATACGGCGAGGCGACAAAAGAAGGTGAGACTGAAGAGAAAATCAAGGAAGCTGGGCAGATTGCCGGCATTGATTTCGATCTCATGGTCGGCGGCGGCCTTGCCGCCCTCGGTCTAATGAAAATGGCCGGCAAGCAGAGCGATACCATTCGCGCGGCCGGCATCGGCGCTCTTTCGGCATGGGCTGGTAGAACAGGCCAGGAAAAAGGCTTGGAGTCAGTCCTTAAGGAAGAGGAAGACTGAAAATTTTTAGAAGGTCTAGCCCCCGACGATTCGTTTGGATGGATCGCGCTTTTAATTAAGTGATTCCAATCTCAGAGTGGTAGCCGAAAACATGTGTTTTTGGATTCGATAAATTCTGGCGATCTCGGAAATTATCGAAGAGGGGCATCGAAGCGCAACCAATTAACCCGAGAAGAAAGAGAAAAAACATCATGGCAGGATATAGATTTGGTCAGACGGCCCAGACCGCGATGGCGACCCAGGGTCAGTTCATTGGTTCCGAGGGGCAATCCTTCACGAACAATCAGATGAACATGCGTGGCCGCGGCGCCACGGATGCGTACAATCGCACCTTCGGTGTCGAGGGTCAGAAATTCTACGCCGGCCAGGGCGGTGTAGAAACCTATCCCGGCTGCTACGGTCTTCCGACCTACTGCGGCTGGCAGCAGGTCGCCGGCTCGAATGATATCGAGGCGGACAATAACGGCGTGATCTCGGTTCTCCCTACGGTTTCTCCGTACTTTGAGCCGAAAGCCGTTTACCTCTTCGGTATCGACCCCGCCTCACCGGGCACCAACCTTCGTTTCACGATTGGCGCCATCACGGTCGGCGGTTCACCCCAGCTTGCGATCAATACCCTCGCCCCCGTTGGTATTGGTTCAGAGCTTCTGAGCGATGTTTTCAATCGCTCAGATGAGCCGCTTCTTGTGAATTGGTCGGTGTTCTCGACGAACGGTCTGGCCCGCGAGCTTCAGATCAACGTGTTCAACCTCAATCCAGTGACGCTTCGCGTGTTCGCTTGTGTTTGGGGCAACGCGGTTTCGTCGCTCGACTGCTACGCCTGATCGTAAAAACCTGCCTTCCAGAATTAATTTTCTGGAAGGCAGGTTTTATTTTATTTAAATTCTTTAAAAGGCTGAATGAATGAAAAATAGAAATATAGGATTAACTAATCCATCATTCAATCCGCCGCTGGACAGAGTACAGCCGCAGGACTGCGATGTACGTCAGCGCAATTTAGGTTTTTATAATAAACCAAGAAATTTTAATGATCTCTCCATCGGAGATGCTGGCGCGGGTGAATCAAGATTTCGCCGTGCTCAATTTTTTCAACAGCTTGCAAGAACACCTGTTATAGAACCTGCCCCTATACCTGGCTGGAATTTTTCTGATATAAATTATGATGAATCAAGAGCAATGTTTACAACAAGGTCCGCTGATACACGCCCGCGGTTTTTTCTTGTTTCATTTTTCAATTATGGTGTTGTAAGAGAAGTTGATGGGCCGACTTTTCCTTTGCCAGAAAGAACAATTATGACTGCGGCTGGCCAGGCCCCTTCTACAGCAATGGTGAAAGGTCGCGTGCAAATTCACGATGAATCAGGTTCTAGATTTTTTGATGTAAATGTTATAGGTACAAGATCTTTCACTTTGTATGCATTTGGCGTCACAGTCTTTGCTCTCTTACCATCAGTTATAATCGATGGAGAGAGGATTGTTATAGGAAGTGAGATAAATTCACAAAATCCATCGACTACCCCGATTGGCGCATCAGGGCTTGTAGAAGATTCTATTTTTTCTGCAAGAATTATTCCAGCATTTCAAAATGCAACGCAGATTGTAGATAATATAACCTTATCAGTAAATGTCCCTTCAGGCGGCGAAGCATTCGTGGAAATACCCCCAGGAGCTTCGCAATTAAATGTTCTTCAAGTAAATGGGCCACTTCCAGTTAATTATACTATACAATTCTCAGCTAATAATACTTTAGCGCCATCACCGATACAGGCTGGGGCCGGTCTTATAAATATCGCTGATCCATTCATTAGGGTTCCAAATGCAAAATTTGTCGTTTTTGAAAATACTGGACCTGTATTGGGAAGTGGCTCATTTACTCTTCAATTTACTGTTGAAGCATGAAAAAAGTAATAAATCATGGAATGGGGCTATCAAACCCTAACTCAAGCAGAACTCTTGACAGAACTAATCCGCAGGACTGCGATGTACGTCAGCGCAATTTAGGCTTTTATAATAAACCTCAAAACATAAATGATTTAGCGATTGGCGACGCTGGCTCAGGCGTTTCTAGATTCAGAAGAGCGCAATTTTGGAGCCTATGGACGCAGCAGTCACCCGGCGGTATAAATGATTTAATATTTGATAACCCGATAGCAATTGCAACATCAAGATCCGCTGACACGCGACCTCGATTTTTTCATGTATCTTTTTACACAGTAGGCATTCAAACTTTTGTAACATCACCTGAAGAGGGAGGTGTATTTACCAGCGATCAAATATATTCAGCTAACAATTCAAACCCTTCTTCATCCATATTAAAAGGACGCGTGCAGATTCATGATGAATCTGGCTCCAGATTTTTTGATGTAAATATTCATGGCTCAGCTTCATTCTCAGTTTATGCATTCGGCATTACAACTTTTATTTTATTACCAACAGTAAGAATTCCATTAGATAACGGTGATATAATAAAATTTCCAGCCGGGGCGGAAATAACAGATTTAAATAGAAATGATTTTTTTGCTCCGCTGGAAGCATTCACGGACAACACTCTTGCGACCGGAAGAATAATTTCACTTTTTCAAAATGATACTAAGCTATTTGATCCGATAACAAACAATGCGGTCGTCCCCACCGGGTCAGCAGGGTTTATACCAGTTCCACCAGGATCACAAGTTGTTCAATTAAGAAATATTGGAGGCGTCGATCCGACGCTTTTAAATATCTTTTTCGCTGGCGCTCCTGTGA
>JADDYB010000124.1_pt1 | contig 22906 bp, 25 predicted proteins | sample 8641941 | NCBI WGS metagenome assembly JADDYB01 (sample SAMN16275377, study PRJNA637457) | freshwater sediment metagenome | isolation source: Lake Kineret sediment | place: Israel: Lake Kineret | collected 2013
CCACCCCCCGGCCGATAGCCTCCGGAAAACAGGAGTATGACGTCAGCATGAGCTCTACCGTCTGGCCAAAAATGACCAGGGTCGTTGTTAACCCTCTTGACCCGGCCTTATTGGGGAAACAAACCATCAGTGTTAAGCTCAACGACACCAAGCCAATCACTTCGGTTACGGCGACCGTCAAAATGAACGACGACTCAAAAACTCTCCCTCTTGCCTTAGTTGAAGGCACCGATCTCGATGGCCGCTGGGAGGGTTCCTGGAGAGTCAATTACAGCTACAGCAATTACTACCACATCGTCCTGGATGGCGTCAGCGAAACCGGAAAATCATCAATTGATATAACCATAAGATAAATATTGTAAATATCTTTGAAAATCATATTCGTTTTAATACTTTCGGCCTCTTTTTTCTTGTTGTTCCCCAAGAGTGTCCTGGCCACCAGCTGTGATGGCATCGCTCCTAACGCTTCTACGGCCACCATTACTGATGCGTGTTCGTTTCCTGAAACAAACGACGGGCTGGATGGAGGAACCATCACCATCAATACGGGCGGGACTTTGACCGTCAACAGCGGCTATGTGGTTACCGCCGGCTCCTTTGTCCTAAATGGCGGGGCGATAGCCAGGAGTACCGACGGGACGGCCATTCTAAAGCTGGGCACGTCGGTCTGGATGCTTGATGCCGACGCCGATCATTATCCTGCCAATATCACCCACTATGTCCAGACTGACTCTCCCGGAGAAGGATATGTCAGGAAAAATACCCTCACCAGCATCTCGGATCTCGACTGCTACGACGCAAACGCCAACGCCAAGCCGGGCCAAACTACTTATTACACCGTCAATAGGGGTGATAGTAGCTTTGATTATAACTGCGACTCGGCTATCACCAAACGAAGGCTTTCCTGCAACACTCCAACCTGTTCGAATCTCTGCGTTCTCAGCTGCCCTTATATCGATGCCAGTGGAGAAGGAACGGCCTGCGGAACACCCGACATTAATGCCGGCTATTCTTCATCAACGAGAAATAACGACGAATATGGCAACTGCGTGAGTTGTACAAATTCGGGAACTACCCTGACTACAATGGAATGTCTATAGCTGCATTGGAGGGCATGTCTTCTTGAGCAAAACCGAATTACTTCCCCATCCTTACCACTGCTCTTGGCAAAAACGCCTGTTTGACAGAGGGATATCTATCCTTGGCTTAATAATTCTCTCGCCCCTATTCATCATTTTGGCCATCATCATTAAATTAAGTTCAAAAGGCCCCGTTTTTTTCATTCAAAAACGGGTCGGTGAGAAAGACAAAATATTTAAAATCATCAAGTTCAGGGTCATGGAGGAAGGCGCCGAGCGCCAACAATGGCGCTACCTTCACTTAAACGAGGCGGATGGGCCCGTTTTTAAAATAAGGGATGACCCCAGATTTACGAGAGTCGGTAAATTTATCGCCAGAGCCGGACTGGACGAGGTGGCCCAACTTATCAACGTTGCCAAAGGTGAAATGAGCCTGGTTGGGCCGAGACCATTACCCGTTTCCGAGGCGAAAAAACTTACCCCGTTTCAAAACGCGCGCCACCTGATAAAGCCTGGGGTAACGAGCAGTTGGGTAGTTAAAGGACCCCATTCTATGAAATTCAAAAAGTGGATGCAGTTGGACAGGCAGTATGTTCTTCGTGCCTCTTTCGCCGGCGATGTCGCCATATTAGTCAAGACCTTGACAAGTGGACTGAGGTAGGGAAAGACGGTTAAGATTCCGTCGTATTAAAATTAAAGCAACCTCTGCCGCACTCGGTACAAACTTACTGCTGCCCCTTATTTTCCTCTTGATTTAAAAGGGGGGAAGGCTCAAAATGACAATGATGAAATTTCTTGAGTCTTTAGAAAAATACGTCACTTTACTTTTGATATTTCTCTTCCCCATTACGGTTCTCCCCTTCTTCGCCAATGCCTACGATACTCCCAAATTGGCTGTTTTGGTCGGAGGGGTTTCTCTCCTTCTTCTTGTTAAGGGGACAAGGATAATTTTAACCGGCTCCTTGGAATACTCCCGGGGGGCCTTTGATTTGCCGGTGGCCATCATTATCCTCACCTACCTTGTTTCCGGGCTTATCAAAACCCCCAACAAAATGGATGCTTTTTTCCTTCCCGGAACGGCAACCTTTGTCATCGGGGCGGGAATTCTGTATTTTCTCATTAACGCTCTCGGAAAAGAAGCTAAAAAGGCGGTCGGGGTTGCTTTCTTTTTCTCCGGAGTGGTTGCCGCCATTATCGGCCTTCTGGCAGTCTCGGGGGTTTTGGCCCAAATGCCGGCTCTGCCCGCTTTTATCAAGGACGTTAACTTCTCGCCTCTGGCCGGAGCGTTTCCGGCCGCCCTTTATCTTGGAGTCGCCGGCCTGGTGGGATTGGGGCTGACCCTGGGAGAAAAGGAACTTACCAAAAAGCTTTTCTACGGAGTTTCCCTGGTGGTTCTGGCTCTGGGAATGGCCCTTTCCATCGCTGGCTCCCTACCGGGTAAACCCACTTCCCCGACTCTGCCTCCTTTTGCCGAAACCTGGGCTGTCGCGGTTGAAACCATTAAGGCCAGCCCCGTCTTGGGAATCGGTCCGGGGAACTACCTGACCGCCTTTAACCGCTTCAGACCGGCTGTCTACAACAACACCAAACTTTGGCCTTTAAGGTTCACCACCGGGGCCGACTGGCCGCTTTCCGTCCTGACCGAGGCCGGCCTCTTGGGCCTGGCCGGATTTGTGATTATCCTTTCTTTGCTAGTAAAACACCTCAAAGCCTTCAGATGGGGAGAAAACCTCGAAGAAACCTTAAGCCTCTCCGCCTTGATATTGGCAGCGGTGGTTGTTTTGGTTTTTCCGGTTAATTCCACCTTTATTCTTGGCTTTTTTGTTCTTCTGGCCATCTCCTCCCCGCTTTCGCCCTTAAAGGTCAACTTCTCTGCCTCGGGAGAGGCAATCAGCAAGCTCCCGGCTTATCTTGTCGCCTCGCCGGTGATTATCGGAGCTGTCGCCCTTCTCTATTTCTCCGGTCGGGCCCTTTTGGCCGAAGCCAAGTTTAAACAGGGGCTTGAGGCCCTCGCCAGAAACGACGGTACGGCCACCTACGAGCTTATCCGGGCCTCTGTTGCCCAAAACCCGTATGTAGACCGCTACCACGCCACCTACGCCCAGGTAAACATGGCCATTGCCCGCTCTATTGCCCAAAAGGAGAATCTTACGGACACGGACAAGGGTGTTATCAGCCAGCTTATCCAGCAGGCCATCAGGGAAGGCAAAGCCACGGTGACCCTAAACCCCCAAAGGGCGGGAAACTGGGAGGTCTTGGGCCGAACCTATCAAGCCATCATGCCCTTTGCCCAGGGGGCAGATAACTTCAGCATTCAAACCTTTACCCAGGCGATTGCCCTGGACCCGATAAACCCCAACCTCAGAATTGCCCTGGGAGGGGTCTACTTTGCTCTGGGCAGGTACGATGAGGCCGTGAGAGCCTTTGAATTGGCGGTCGTTGCCAAACCGGACTTGGCCAACGCCCACTACAACCTGGCCGGGGCTTTAAGGGAGAAGGGGGAGATAGAAAAAGCCATCGAACAGATGAACATCGTTCTTTCCCTGGTCGACAAATCCTCCTCCGACTACCAGCTGGCCAAGGCCGAGCTTGAAAATCTGGAGAAAAAGCGCATTGCCGAGCCTAAAGAAGAGGGAGAGACCCTAACTCCCCCGCAGGAGGCCGAAAAGCCGGCCATTCAGCCCAAGCTTCCCCTTCCCGAGGAATCGACACCGCCGGAAACACAATAGAGTTTTTCCGACTTTTAGAGTTTTTGGTATCTCTTCGTTTTTGGGTTCTCTGCCTTTTTGACAACGAAAAACATCACCCTAATTTTTGAAAACAAGTTTAGCATCCAAAGTGTGGCTGACGGACTCTTTCCCTACTGAAGAAACTCTTTGGATACCCAACCTGCTTGCTCCCCTGGGCAGTCGAAGTGAAGAATGTATCCGAAAAACATGGTCATTTTACTCTCTTAATACCCTTGGTATAGATTGATATACTTACCTCATTTATAAAAGCCCTGTGAAAAGCTGTCAAGCCCCTTTCAGTCAAAATTGGCCTTTTTGAAACCTATTTTTACTCGGCAATTGAGGCTTAAAAGAGGCATTTTGCTGCCTTTCGGGCCGAAGAAATCAAGGGGATACTATTTAAGACTTCTTGACTATCTTGAGGCGGAGAGTCTTCCTTTGACCTTTGGGTTTTCTTTTGAGAATCTCGAGCATTTTATCCAGATAAAAAGCAATCGTTAGGGAAACGGAAAAAACCAACCCGATGATGCCCAAATCGCGGAAGTTCAAGGGGGCAAGAGAAGCCAGGGCGTTGGACGCCGGGGTGGCAATTGCCAGCAGCCAATGGGTTTTCTCCACTTCGATGGGCGCGTAACCGATTAAGAAACGCGTTAAGGCCCCTTCTTTGGTCTCGTCGGGCAGTTCCATATCGATGGTGCCGCTCTTTTTCGAAGCCAAAGCAAGCCGAAGGACATCCGCTTTGACATTTAACCTTTCGATATAGTCAAAGTAGTTGGTGCTGAGAAGATTTTCGAAGGGAGAGACAATAATCGTCCCGTTTTCGTCAATCAGATAAACCCGGGTATTGCTGTTTATCTTTAACTGGTCCATATACTTGGTGGTTAAGGATTCGACAAAAAACGGAGCGACCAAGACCCCGCCGAATTGCCCTCCCTTGATCACCGGAGTGGCCAGGGGAACGATATATTGGCCCTTGGAAAGTCCGAGGATGGAGGTTATCGGATCGCCGATGAAGACGTCTCCTGCCTTGGCTCCTTTCGCCCACTTAAAATATTCGCGCCCAGAGACATCCTCGCCGTTGCCGAAACGGCCTTGCCTTTCAAACCCGTATAGGACATTCCCTTGGGAATCCGCCAGCATGATACCGGTTAAGGGGGTTTCTTCCATCCCGTTAACAAAATTTTTCAAGGCATTCGGGGTATTCACCGGGTCGGGAGAAACGATGCTGATTCTGGTGGCAAAGACGGAAATCTGAAAACCCAAGTTCTCGACAAAAAGGCTAATCGATTTACTCCCGACTTTGGCGGCTATTTCCTCTTGATAAAGGGTCTGCTCCGCCAAGGTGCTGCTGACACGCCAAACAAGAAAAAGGTAGAAAAAGGTGGCGGCAAGAACAATAAAAAAGCTGGAAATAATCAGAAATTTATGGCGCATGCATCTGAATTTAAACAGATAGTTTTTTTGAAGTCAATACAGACAGTTTGTAAGAATATTGCTGCCAACAGTAAAATTGTCTTGTAGGTACTTGTAATCTTAGGCTCAATTTGACTTTCAATCAGTTGTAAAATGAACGCCTCTTGCACTCCTCCCTGGAGAATGTGCTAGACTTACTTAAGACACTGAAATGAGAAAATTCGGTTCGGTTTTTCTATTTTTTGTTACCCTTCTTTCCCTGTTTATTTCAATTACCGGATTTCTGGCCAACGTTACCCTTCCCGCCCGTCTTTTTCAGTTGTTTTTCTTGCCGGTAACCCTTTTTCTTATCACCAGTTCCATTGCCCACATTATCGGCGAATCTACCGCTCTCGATCGGGGCACCGGGTTTAAAAGGTTCGTCGTCTACTACTCTTTTGTTTTAACAACCGTTTTGGTTATTACCGGCTTTATCTCCGCCAAGACCCTTCCCCAACTGGTCAGCGCCGCCCTTTTTACCTCCATCAACCTCTATTTTATTATCCTGGTCTGGCCTCGGGGAGCCAAGGCTTTTATTACCTCCGCCCCGGCCATCTCTCCGAAGAATATCCAGGAGATGAAAGCCTCCCTTTCTCCGAATGTCAAAATCGATATCGACAAGCGCGATTTTCTCAAGCTGGTGGGCACCGCCGGCGTCGTCACTTTCATTCTGGGCTTATTCTCCAAACGCGGCTTTCCTATTCTGGCCGGCTCCCCGGTAGTGAGCACCGCCTCCTTAACCGATTTAAGCGGCAACAAGATTAGTCCGGCGGAAAAATCCCTGACCGACAACTACTCCATCACCGAAATCGACGATGCGACCCCGGAAGCCTATTTCGGCTTCGTCAACGATAAAGGCGAATGGTACATTATGAAAGAGGGTATGGAAGGCGGCTTTCGCTACGTCAGGGGCGATCAAAATTTTGAAACGAACTGGGCCCGAAGGGACGACTTAAATTACGATTATTTCAATAACATCTTTTGACAACAAACCCATTCTCCCTTTAGTATATACACAATATGTCGGCGACAGTCGAAATTGACGAAGAAAACGGAAACTCCTCCTCCCCCGCTCTGACCCATAACATCTCCAATTCCAACATGGGCAGCGCCGACAGCGCCAATTTAAATCCCCTTACCTACCCCATTGCCCCGGGCAATAATTCTTTTGAGAAATGGCAGCTTCTCCACGTCACCAACATGGGTACCTCGACCAAGATAAATAACATCCAAGTCTGGCGCACGGGTGGCCTAGGAACGGGCGCTTCCCACCTGACCAATGCCCGAACCGGAGGCTACGGGGGTGCAGCCGCCTACGCCACCCCAACCGCAGCCACCTCGACTTTCGCAACCCAAACCATGCCCGGCTCCTCCCCCGGCTCGGCCAACCTGGGTATTGGCGGAAGCTTGGGCGGTGCTCTGACCGCTGCCGGCTACTCGGACTTTTTAGTTCATCAAATCCAAACTGCCAGCAATGCCCTTGCCGGCAATATCACCACCATCAACTATCAATACGATGAGACGACTTAGTTATGGCTACTCCTAAACACCTCTGCGGCAAATGCGGCCGGAAATTCGACACGGAAGGCGCCTACCTGAAACACGTCTGCCGGGAAACGGGTTTTAGCCCCAGAGAACCGAAACATTTCAATCTAAACAACAAAGTCATCGCGGAAAAAGCCTTGCCCAAGGAGAAGATTGTCTATTTGTCCGAAAAGACAATTTTGGCAGCAGTTAAGAAAGCCCGCCAAAAAAAGGACAATGCCTAAATACAAATTCTTCCGTAAGGACCTGGGCCAGTGGATTGACGCCCCTCCCGAAGCCTGGCAATGGGAAGCCACCTATGAGGACGGCACTGTCTTTAAGCAATTCGGGGATGACGGCATCTTCCACCAATTTGATGAAATCGACCAAGAGCGCCTGGCGGTTTTCAGGATGGTCTCCCCGAAGCACTCTCAAATCTACACTCTCCTTTTTTCCCCTCTTGAAATGAAACTCATTCACTTCTACCGCAACATCATCTTAAATGCCGGGACCGAAAACGAAGAAAGGGTGAGAATCTACTGCTTCGGCTACGAAAAGAAAATAGGCTCAAAGGTTCATAAGGTGATTCTGATGATTACCCCCTCTAATGGGGTGATTGTCACCGAAGACCCTGACCTGCCCGCCCTCAAATAATCCTTGAAACTTTCTGGAGGAAGCCCTATATAATGCAGGGTGATGTCTCATTTAGAGGAAGTTATCGAAAAAAGACATTCCATCAGGCAGTTTAATTCAACTGACGTTCCTCAGGAGATAATCGAAAAAATTATTAAATTGGCCTCTCTTGCTCCCTCGGCCGGGGCTCTCCAATCCTACAAGGTGATTATTTCCAAAGAAAGAGTCGTGGATATCAATTCTCCGGTTCAGCTGGTAATTTGCGCCGATTTAACACCTAATAAGTACGGCGAGCGGGGCCTCTTCTACGCCATCCAGGATGCGACCATCTTTGGCAGCTACCTCCAGTTAATTGCCACTGATATGGGCCTTGCCACCGTCTGGGTTGGTGCCTTCAGCGAGGGGAAAATCAGAGAAAAGTTGGGCCTTGAAGAGAATCTAAAACCCATCGCCGTCATTCCTCTTGGCTATTCTGATATTGTCAAACAAAGAGGCAAAAGAAAGGCTTTAGGGCAGATTATCTGGCAAAAGTCAGCCCCTAAAGATGTGTCCGTAAAAAATGATATAATCCCCAAAATGCTTTCGGTGGTTATTCCGGCGTACAAAGACCCCCTACTCCACAGGACTATCGATTCGCTTCTGGAGAATGCGGAGGGAGAAATTGAAGTTATTCCCGTTCTTGACGGCTATTGGCCGGAGACGACAATCAGGAATGACGAAAGAATTAGGGTTCTGCATTTGGGACGAAATCGGGGGATGCGGGGGGCAATTAATGCGGGTGTGGCCATTGCCCGGGGGGAATTTATCCTGCGCTCTGACCAGCACTGTGCCTTTGCTAAAGGGTACGATCGAATTCTGACCGAAACCTGCCAACCAAATTGGATTGTCACCGCCACCAGATACTTCTTGGACCCCGTTAAATGGCAAATCATGGATATCCCCCCCGTTAATTACGAAAAGCTGGTCATCCAGGAAGGCGTAAAATTCGCCGGGAGGCCCTGGCGCGAGCGCGATAAAGGGCGCAAAGGCATCATGATTGACGAGACGATGGCCATGCAGGGGTCGATGTGGGTGATGCCCAGAGCTTGGTGGGAAAAGGTCATCGTCGAGCTTCAGACCGAAGGCTATGGCCAGATGTATCAGGACTCCCACGAGATGATCTTTAAAACCTGGAAAGCGGGAGGTAAAATGATGCTTAACAAAAACACCTGGTATGCCCATAAGCATCGCAGTTTTGTGGCAGGCAGACACGAAGGCACCAAGGAAAACCCGTCAATACGCAACGAAAGCGGTCTTTATGCCTTAAAGGTCTGGCGAGATTATTACGAGAAGGAAGTTAGACCCAAATGGGGAATCTAAACCCCTGGAAATCAAGAACCTAAGGGATGAACGACATTACTATAATTTTTTACTCATCTAACAAAGAGAAGCCCGAATTCGAGGAAAGAATTAGAAATAATATTTTAAGCCTTTGCGGAGATTTGCCGATTATCAGCGTCACCCAGAAACCCATCGACTTTGGGAAAAATATTGTCATTGGAGATGTTGGGGTTTCGGGGTTTAATATGTTTCGCCAGGTCCAAATTGCCCTCCGAGAAGCCAAAACCAAGTTTGTTCTTTCGGCAGAAGCCGATTGCCTTTACCCCCCGGACTACTTTACTTTTGTGCCACCCAAGGTAGACCTCTGCTACCGTAATAAGAACTTATACGTCATGCCTCAACACCGGGCTTATTTCTGGAAAAAGGAAGAAGGCGCCACCCACGCCCAGATTGTCGGCCGCCAGTTTTACCTCAAGACACTCAATAAGCTTTTTGAGGGAGCGCCGGAGTGGTCGACAGAAGAAAGGAACTTTCCCAAAGAAAGGACTCACCAAAAACAGGAAGATGTCTTTTTAGAAAACGAAATTGTCTTCTATGAAACCAGAAACCCGGTGGTCCAAATCAAAACCAGCCAAAGCATGCGCCATTACACTCATTCCGACCGTATCGCCCGTGATAAGCTCCCCTATTGGGGCTCGGGCAGCGATTTCAGGAAGAAGTATTACGATATTGGTTACAGACACTAGGGATTGAATTGTTGGGCGATTAAATTCCCTAACGGGCGCAGACAAGATACTTTATTACTGTCAAAATATAAGCATAAACAGATAATATACCCTTGTATTTTATGTAAAGAATGTTATCTATAATTAAAAATTGGCCAACAGAATGGAGGTGACCGCATGAAAAAAACGATGGGAGAACTAGTAGACGGTCTGGGGATTGTCAACATCAAAATATTTTTCTTGGTCGACAAGATCCAAAGAAATAAGCATACGCGGAAGGATGCGAAAAAACTCCAGGATTTAAACAAGCTCCGCAGCAAATATGTTAACGCGATTAATGCCGAATTTAACGAAAGCCAGGAAATCAAAGTATGATCAGTATTTTTGCCGCTCCAAGTTATATCGGTCATGGCTATCACGCTCATGTGCCGCTGCACGCCACCAGACTGTCCTCCCGAATCCGGGCAGAGGAAATGTCCGCCCATCTCGGAGCAAAATTTAACCCCACCAAAGATTTCGAGAAAGATGTTTGTATCCACGTCAAACCCAGGACTTTTGATAATATTCGGGATGGCGATTGGGTTGATTTCCTGGATGGCGACCGGGGGGTCGAAGCCCAACTAAAAGCTCATCCAAAAGTCAAGGTCATCGCCGCTTCTCAGACCAGCTATGAGTACTTAAAAAATCATCTCCCCAACGAGATTGTCTTAATCCCTTCCCACCACCTCAATATGGAACGAGTTAAAAGAAAAAGGCGGAAAATTTCGGTAGCCGGTTATATCGGCAGTCCTTCGGTTCAGGCCACCAAGTCCTATGAGAAAATTGCCCAACAATTAAAAAGGGTTGGCTACGACTTTATAACTTGTTTCGATTATAAACAGAGACAGGATGCGATAAATTTATATAAAAGCATTGACCTCTTCGTCATCGGTTTCTTGGATTGCAATCGACCCCATATAGTACCAACAAAGATAGTTAACGCCGCCTCCTTTGGCATTCCCACCATTGCCAAACCCATTCTGGCTTATAAAGAGCTTGAAGGATATTATGTCCCTGCCAACAACATTGAGGAATTATTAGTCGAGGCAAAAAAGTTTAAGAACCCGACATACTACCGCCAATGGGCAAAGAAGGTTTCAGCCATGGCCGAAAAGTACCATATCGAGAAGATCGCGAAGCTATACCGCAAGCTCTCTTAAAAGCAAAATGAAACTAATTGAAGCCATTAAATCCAAGAAGGGCAGCCCATTTGAAATTCCAGATTGTTCGCGGTATGATTTGCCTGAATTTTTTAAGGGGCTCGGCTTAAAGGTGGGTGCCGAAATCGGCGTCTACAAGGGTGAATTCTCCAAAAAGTTTTGCCAGGCAGGCTTAAAATTATACGCCATCGATCCATGGCGAATATATGCCGATTTCTCCATCCCCCGAGGCCAACCTAGATTAGATTTTGAATACGAGTACACCAAAAGAGTGCTTGCCCCCTACCCCGACTGCGCCGTCATCCGCAAAATGTCAATGGAAGCGGTTGGAGATTTTGCCGATAACAGTTTGGATTTTGTTTATATTGACGGAAATCATGAATTTAGATATATTGCCGAGGACTTGGTTGAGTGGACAAAAAAAGTGAGGAAGGGCGGGATTATTTCCGGACACGATTACTTCTTCACCAAAATCTTCAATGGCAAGCTTGAACGTTGGCACGTCGCCTGGGTACTTAAAGCTTATATCGGAGCTTTTGATATACCAAACTGGTATCTTCTTGGCAGTAAAGTGGCAAAACCGGGCGAAAAAAGGGACAAATGGCGCAGTTGGATGTTTATCAAACCATGAACAAGATCGACTTTGATTGCCGGGTAATTGCCTCTTTCAGAAAAGTGAGCTCTAACAAGGCAGGAAACAACAATTTCATTATTATTAAAAATCAGCCGAGGAAAAACCGATGCAGAACTTGATGATTTACATTAATCCGGCAAAAAAGTTTGATAGCGAGAAAGCCGATTTGGTCAAAGTTCAAATAGAGAATAGTTTGGCTTTGGGCTGGCCGAAAAAAGATATTATGCTCGTCACCAACTTTGATTACGAATATGAGGGAGTTAAGGCACTTAAGATTCCCGATTCTCTTTTTTGCGAAATTCACGATAAGGCCAGTAAGATTAATGCCATCTTTTATCTTTTGGAAAATAACCTCATTCAAAATGGAGTCCTTTATTGGTTCCATGACTTCGATGCTTTTCAAACAGCAAAAATAACCGAGAAAGAGCTGGGGCTGGACACAGCTGACATTGGTCTTTGCGACTACGGCTGGAAGCCCTTCTGGAATACCGGAAGTATTTTTTTTAAAGTTGGAGCCTACAAGATTTTTGAATGGACGCTGAATGAACTTTACGGCTACAAGCTTAAAAATGAAGAGGTGGCCTTAACGCGACTCACAGACCGAAATTACAAAAACATGAACCAAAGGATTAAGAGAATGAATGTGGCCTATGATTTCCCCGCATGCTTGAGCGGGATGATAAGAATGGTTGCCAACTACAAAATTGCCGACAAACCGATACGGGTCATGCATTTCCACCCCTTTTATCGTGGGGTCAACTATTTGGAAAAAAACTGTATCGACAATCCCCTCGGAAAGCCATTGATACCGAAAAAATTGCAGAAAATTTTTAAAAAGCATTTAGGCAAACTATCTCAAAACATATAAATTAACCGGTATGAAATTACTTCTAACCTACGTCAATCCCAGCGGTTTTGACGAAGAAAGCAAAAGGCTTGTTAAACTTCAGATCGACAACAGCTTAGAGCTGGGGTGGAAGAAGGAAGATATTGTTCTTATTACCAATTTCCCTTATGAGTATGGAGGTATTAAGGCTACCTTGGTCAACAAGGGTTATTGCGAATTTGAAAAAGAAGGCAGCAAAGTATTTACGATTGTTCATCTCTTTGACCTGGGTTTTTTTGAGGACAATTTACTGTATTGGTTTCACGATCTGGATGCTTATCAATTGGAGCCAATTACCGAAGCAGAGTTGGAACTTGACGGTTTTGACCTAGGTATCTGCGATTACACAAGAGCCAGAAGATGGCAGTTCGGTAGTTTCTTCTTTAAAAAGACAGCCGAAGATATCTTCAGATTAACTGCTCAACAAATGAGCCCAAAATATGCCTGTCCGGATGAAGAAGCCTTGTTGTTTTTAACCGACAACAATATCAACGGCATCACAAGCAGAATTAAAAAATTAAACGGCACCTACAATTTTGGGATGCGACGGGTGGATTTTTGCTACGAAAGAGCCAATAAGCCACTCAAAGTGATTCACTTTCATCCCTATCACCCACGGAATAACGGTTTGAATACTTTAGCCATCGCGATGTATGGCAGGAACAGAATAGGAAAACCATTAATGACTGAAAGACTAAAAAGGCTTTTTAATAAATATGGCTACGCCTGAACCGATAATTGATTTACGGAACCTAGAGATACGAAAGAAAAAACGTGTCTGGAAACCCTTTATGGAAAAATATGACTGCCGGATAATTTGTGAGTTGGGGGTATTTGAAGGCGAGAACTTTGACCTAATGATTGAACATAAGCCCAAAACCGCTGTGGCTGTGGATGCCTGGTTAGATGACGGCATCGCTTCGCGAAACGATTCCGGCTACGCCCAGGATGCTTTAGATAAGCAGTATCAAAGCTTTGCCTCCAGAATGGCTGACAAGCCATTTGTCAAAGTCTATCGTGCGTACACTTTTAAAACAGCTAGTCATTTCCCTGATGAATACTTTGATTTAATCTACATCGATGCCGATCACACCTATAAAGGCTGCCTTAAAGATATTGAAGATTGGTATCCCAAAGTCAAAAAGGGCAAATTTCTTATCGGCGACGATTATCGGGAGGCTTCCGCCCAGAGAACAGGTGTAAAATTTGAAGTCATAGAAGCTGTCGACAGCTTCGCCAAAGAAAATAATCTAAAAGTTTACGAACTGCCACGCTACGGCTGGGCAATAATTAAATAAAACCAACAGACGGACCAGATACTTTGCATGAACGACAAAACAGTTATCTATTACACAAGCAACCGAGAAGATCCGGAATTTGAGGCTAAAATAAGAGCAAACATTCTCAAACAAAAGGGCAATCTGCCCATTGTCAGTGTGTCCCAAAAACCCATTGATTTCGGTAAAAATATTTGTGTCGGCGATGTCGGCCATTCCTATTTAAATGAATGGAGACAGATGTTGCTTGGCGCAAAGACAGCAAAAACGCCTTATGTTCTTTTGGCGGAGGCGGATTTTTTATATCCCAGAGAGTACTTTGAGTTTGAACCGAAGGGGGCAGATGTCTATCGATATGATAATGTTTGGATTTTGTTTGTCTGGAGCCATTACTATTTTAGGAAAGCTTATTCGGAGGGCGCCCAGGTATGTAAAAGAGAGTACCTGATTAAAATTCTGGAAGACCATCTTGAAGGGCAACCCCAGTGGTTTGATGGAAGATTTATAGTCAAAAGAGGCGGGCGGCAGAAAAAGAGTCCTTTTGTTAGACCGTCTGAAACATTTAGTAGTAACGTCCCCTGCATCAGCTTTAAAACCGGCAAGGGGGTGCGGCGGACGACAGATGTGATGCATGGCCGGGAAAACTTGGCCCGCAGGCTTCCATATTGGGGACACATTGTCGACTTAAAGAATGAATATCTTAAAGAATGAAGACTACATCAGCCGAATAGGTAAGCTTTCTAAACAATTAAAATAAAGATATGAAAAACTTGATGATTTTTATCAATCCATTAAGGCAGTTTACTAAGGATTATGTCAATCTGGTCAAGGTGCAGATAGACAATTCTCTAAGGACATGGGGCCGCGAGGATATTTTGCTTGTGACAAATTTTCCATATTCTTATGAAGGTATCAATTCAATCGTCGTCCCTGACGACTTGTTTTGTGTTCATCGCAAGGTAGGCAGTAAGATCAATGCCATCTGCTATCTGCTGGAGAAGCGCATGCTCAATGATCTTTGTTGGTTCCATGATTTTGACGCCTATCAGGTGGTTGATAAGTTTCCAGAAGACATCTTAGGAGATAAAGACGCTGGTTTTACCGATTATGGGTTTAGTGAGGGGTGGAATACCGGCAGCTTTTTCTTTACTCCGAAAGCAAAAGACATTTTTGAACTTATCCGCAAGACCATGTATGAGATGCATGTACATGAAGAGCATGCCCTCATGCGATTAACTTCCAGAAATATAGACAATATTAACGAACGGTATATAAAGCTCAATAATACTTATAACTTGGGCAGAATGAGATGCACCGAACTAACATACGCAAAAGCCGAAAAACCCATTAAAGTCTTCCATTTCCACCCGAAAATGACAGAAATTTTTGAAGGAGTGAAACCACTTCTGCCTGATTATTTGATTGAAATATTTAAAAAGCATGGTTATTAAAAAGGAAACTTATAGCTCAATTGAATAATAGGCCGAGAGAAATGGTCATCAATATCGAAATGGGGTGGTCAACCCATATGCCGATATTAATTAAATTAGCCGGTATGACCAAAGGGCCGATAATGGAGGTGGGTTCAGGAATTTACAGTACGCCCATCTTACATTGGTTGTGTGACGAAACAAAACGCCCTCTTGTGTCTTATGAAAACGATAAGGACTTTATCAAATTAGCCAGGGAATATGAGTCGGAAAATCACAAAGTTCGCTTTATTGAGGATTACCTAAAAATACCCAATACAGACTTTTACAGCATCATCCTTATTGATCACAGCGGCCATTTCAGAGGAAAAACAGCGGTTCATTTTAAAAATAGTGCTGATTATCTTGTGATTCATGATTCAAATGTTATTCGGAAAAATATGTATCAAATTGCCTTTCCTGAATTTAAATATCGAAAAGATTATAGCCGCTATCTACCTTGGACAACCGTACTGAGTAATACAAAACCCCTTAATAATATATGATCACGCTTCTTATCATGACAAACGGCCGCCAAGAATATCTTGAGCAAACCCTCTCTACCCTGGGAAAACTTCATGGTGACTTTTCCAGAATATTAATTCATGACGATTCGGGAAACAAAGATTATCATCATTGGCTTAGACAATTTAATTATGAACTTGCCTTCAGCAAACGAGTCGGATTCACGAAAGCCATGATCTCTGCCTGGCAAAAACTTAAGGAGGATGCCAACGAGTGGGTCTTTCATCTAGAAGATGATTTTCTTATTCTGGATGATGTCTATCTTGATAATATTATTCAAGTCATTAAAGATCATGATTATCTCAAGGAAATTGTGCTTCTTAGACAACCGATTGGTAATCGTTCCCGGGAACGCCTAAAAGGAGGGATAATCGCTTCGCATCCTGAACGCTATGAGGACAAAACCGACGGTGTTAATTATTGGGTAGAACACAGAGTTGGTTTTTCTTGCAATCCTTGCGTCTACAGGAAGTCTCTTATTTTCGAACATCCCTGGCCGGATGTCCCGAATTCGGAACGCGAATATGGACGAAGGGTGTTTAAAGACCCAAAGGCAAAATGCGCTTATTGGGGCAAAAGTTCCGATAAGCCAAGAGTGATGCACATCGGAGAGGTCAGAACAGGATATAATTATTAAAATTTTCTGAAAGAATAAAAATGAAATTAACCGAAGCACTTAAATTTAAAGACAGACCATTTGAGATTCCGGATGTCTCCCGAGATGACTTGCCCCAATTTTTCGTCGAGATGGGCTTTAGAGTCGGTGCTGAAATCGGGGTTTATAAAGGAGCTTTTACCGAAAAATTCTGCAAAGCAGGTTTAAAAATGTATGCAATTGACCCTTGGATGGCCTACCAAGGAGCCGGCAGAACCCAACAAGAACAGGCTAGGCAAGATTTTCTTTACGGCCATACCCAGCGAACGCTCGCACCGTACACAAACTGTACGATTATTCGGGCAACATCGATGGAGGCTTTAAAACAGTTTGAGGATGCAAGTTTGGATTTTGTCTATATTGATGGCGACCATTCATTCCGTTATTTTGCCGAAGATATTGCTGAATGGAGTAAAAAAGTAAGGTCAGGAGGGATTGTTTCCGGCCATGATTATTTCTATTTTGGCCCTAAAGTAACCCGCCTCGTCTGCCATGTCGGGCCCATAGTTGATGCCTACATCAAAGTAATGGAGATAGAAAGCTTTTACGCCTTTGGAGAAATTAAAAATGCCAGAGACAAAGACAATCGTTACCCAAGCTGGATGTTTGTCAAACCATGACGAAAGGCTGTATTTATTATTCCGATAACCGAGCTAAAGAATTTATCCTGGAGGCATGCCGGGAACAGATTAAGCGGGCCTGGCAGGGTAAGATTGTTTCCGTCTCGCTTGCTCCGGTTGAGCTTGGGCAAAACATTGTCCTGACCGGCCACAAGCGTAGCTACACGACCATGGTGAGGCAAATTGTTATGGGGCTTGAGGCCTTAGACACGGATGTTGTTTTTTTCCTGGAACACGATGTTTTGTACCACCCCTCCCACTTTGACTTTTGGCCGCTTAAAGAGGAGCTCTACTACTACAATACCAATAACTGGCGCTGGGGCATTAAAGAGGATTACGCGATCACCTATGACAATCTAAAATCACTCTCGCAGATGTGTGTTTATCGGAAAACAGCCCTCAGGCATTATCTAGGCCGTCTCAAATACATCGAAGAGAAGGGTTTGGAAAAAGTCCCCGGCCGCGACCCTAAGTGGGCCCGGGTCATGGGCTTTGAGCCGGGCACCAAACCGCGCCGAAGAGGTGGTTTTTCCGATGAGGAGAGCGATGTTTGGCGCTCAGCCTCCCCTAATATCGACATTCGTCACCGTCACACCTATTCCCCGCCCAAATACCGGCTAACGGACTTCAAATACCCCCCTACCAATTGGCGGCAAGTAAAGATTGATGATATTCCCTACTGGAACTTAAGGGGGTTGCACGAAAAGTGGAGCGGTCAGTACCTCACTCACTGACATATTGATTTATATTTGTGTTTAAGATAAATATAGGAACGTTATGTCAGCAAAGGATCTCTCAATCTTAATCCCCGCCCGCAACGAGATGTTTCTGGCCCGCACCATCCAAGATATCCTTGCCAATATCGAGGCAGATACGGAAGTGATTGCCGTTTTAGACGGTGTCTGGGCCAACCCGCCCATTCCTCAAAATGAAAGGGTCAATATTATCTATCTTGCCAAAAACATCGGCCAACGTGCCGCCACCAATCTGGCCGCAAAGCTTTCTAAAGCTAAATACGTGATGAAGATTGATGCACATTGTGCCTTTGATAAGGGGTTTGATACAAAAATGCTTGAGGCATTTAAGGAGACAGGAGACAATGTGACAATGGCTCCCATTATGCGGAACCTCTGGGCCTTCGACTGGAAGTGCTGGTACTGCGGCTGGAAGAAATATCAGGGCCCAAGGCCCAAAAAATGCGAGTCTTGCGGTAAAAGCGGCAAGGTGAGAATGAAAATGGTTTGGATAGGCAAGCATAATCCCCAAAGCACTTCCTATTGTTTTGACCCTACCCCCCACTTCCAATATTTTGAAGACTGGAAACACCGCCCCCAATACGAGAAAGACAAAAAAGAAAGGGGCTTGACCGAAACCATGTCTCTTCAAGGGAGCTGTTGGATGCTTACCCGTGATAAATATTGGGAACTCGGTGTTTGTGACGAGGCCTTCGGCAGCTGGGGCTCACAGGGAATCGAGGTGGCTGTTAAGACCTGGCTTTCGGGAGGCAGGGTCCTGGTTAACCATAAAACCTGGTATGCCCATATGTTTAGAACCCAAGGCAAGGATTTTGGCTTCCCCTACCCCATTTCGAATAAAGACCAGCAAAAAGCCAGAGACTATGCCAAAAATCTGTTTTTTAATAACCAATGGGAGAAGCAGGTCCATCCTTTAAGCTGGCTTATCGAAAAATTCTGGCCGGTTAAGGGCTGGACCAATGAAGAGCTGGCAAAACTTAAAGTACGCCCTGAGGCTGGCACCGTTGTTAATCCCCCTGAAAATAAACCTGAAGAGGAGATGCCATTATCCGGAATCATCTATCTTGCCACCTAGTCCACCCCCAGATATAAAACCTTAAATATCAGCTAATCTGCAAATTAAGACAAGATGTGGTGTAAACTCCACGTCAACCACTTTTAAACCAATCCGTGCACACATCAGCTTAAGCACGTCGGGTTCAAAGTGATAAAGATGTGCAAAGCCAAGAGGCCCACCGCGGGTTTTCCAACTCGGTACCTCGATAATCAAATGACCGTTCTTGCTGACAAATCTTTTCATCGTTTTCAGATAATTGAGAGGGTGGGGTACATGCTCAAGGGTATGAATTGAAGTCACTAGGTCAAATTTTTTAGGAGAAACCTGACTCAACTTACGATACACTTTTATACCCTTTACCGAAACATATTGAATATCCGACTCAACACCCACCCTGATATCCGCGTTTATCTCCCGAAGTAAATAACCCACACCGCAACCGATATCTAAATGGGACCTCACCTCTCGTAAATGCTTGCTGACAATCCCAGCGGCGATTCTGGCTCGATTTAACTCTGCCTGAGCCATCCCTTCGGGGGGCTGGGTGATTGTTTTCCGGTAATAACCTGAACTGTAATAGATATCGAGTTCTTTGTCCGATAAACGTGGATTCTGGAAGATTAAATAACAGTTCTGGCAACGACAATAGCGCGTCACAAGCACAGCCTTGACTTCAATCCCAGGCATCATCTCGGCATTTACAACACCGCCTATCAAAACTCGATGTTGTGGAATACGGAGACTGCCGCAATTCGGACAAGACTTAATAGTAACCACTTTCCGAATTATAACAACGGGGCTATAAAAAGACATAGTTGATTAAATTGAAAAAGCAACTAAAGTGTAATTAGCCGCAATTCAATGCGGTTTCGGTTAGTCGCAATACAATGCCTAAAAAGTCGAAGGTAAATTCTTCTGGTGGTATTGTGGTTCCCTCCCCCGGGAAAAAGACCCTCGTGATCATGGGAAGCCACTCGAGAACCGTAAGTCTTTTTGATTGGTCACGTACGGATTGCGAGATATGGCTTTTTAACGAGGCGGCCAACGCGAAAAACGAAAAAGGCGAACTAAAATATCCAAAGTGCGATGCTGTGTTCCAAATGCACCACGAGGCGATCTGGCGGAATCCGAAAAACAGAAGCGACCGCAATCATTACAAATGGCTTTTTTCTGGACACACCCCGGTCATATACATGCAGGAGGCTTATCCTCACATCCCAAAAGCAATCAGATATCCGTTGGAGGATGTTCTTTCTCTTACCAAAAATGTCCGGATGGTTGTTAACCGCGAAGAAAAGAAGTTCAGGTACTTTACTTCCAGTCCCGATTATGCTTTAGCCCTAGCCGCTCTTTTATGCAAGCGCGACAAGCGTTATAAAAAAATTGAGATTTGGGGAATTGAGCTTGAGACGGAAAGCGAAATCTACTTCAGCCAAAGAACAGGTCTTGGATTTTGGCTTGGGTATCTGGCAGCTCTTGGAATTAACCTCGTTTTTAATGGCGCGATTTTCAATGAACCGATGTACGGATACGAGGGTGATATCGCCATATCATCCAAAGACATCGAAAAAAGAATCGCGGACCTAACTGCTGAACTTGGCCATGATGATCAAAAATATCAAAATGAAGCAAAAATATTTTTGGATGCTCTATCACGACTTTTGGATGAAGACAGCGGTTTGGAAGTTGAAAAAGAACTAGATGAAATTCTTAAACGCAACGAGCGAGCCGCAATTTTAAACGGCAAAATAAAAGAGGGAGAGCGGTATTTGGAAAAAGCCAGAATAATGGAAAATGCGGCAGGAGCGGCCGTTTTCGCGGCTGGAGAATTCGATGGTGCAAAACTCGACTTCAGTAGGCAGCAGTTTCAGATGCGCCTTGAGGCTTCAAATCTAAACAGGCTTATCAGAATGCAACTCGCGAAATTGTTGAGCCTTGAAAAAGGCTCTGAGAACCGAAAAAAAGCTCTTGATGAATTTGGACGTATGATCGCGGAATTTATGAATAAAAATATGATTCTTTTCCACGTCATAGGCGCCATAGCTGAAAACCAATACTACGTAGATTCGTGCAAACAAAGCCTCCGTATCCATCTGGCTAAAGGCAGAAAGACTTAATCTATGGCAATTGCATTTGAAGCAGCATCCTCAACGATGATCCCGTCCCTGGAGCTTAGTGCTACTACCACGCTAGCACGCACTGCCGCCACCAACTTTATAGTTGCTTACGGTGGCTCGATGTTTGGCGGAGCAACTGTCATGACTTACAACTCCGTCGCAATGACCCAGGCCAATCTGGTGAACAGTTCAGATTCCACAACCACAAACACCATTGGAGGAATAGGAGTTTACTATATGTTTAGTTCTGACTTACCAGCCAGCACCGGTCCCTATACTCTTGCGGCTACATTTCCCTCCACCGGCAGCAAAGCGCATGTGGCCGGAATCTCTCTTTCAGGCGTAGAACAGACAACATCAGGACAAGTTATTGCCTCAGCTGACAAGACCGCCACCTCTTCTACATCGGTATCAGCTACCATCCAGACGGAAACGGCCGATTCTTGGCTTATCAATTTTTGTTATGCGTATGCTTTGAATTCAACTGCTAATCCTGGTTTAAATGTTACTGCAGAGCAAACAAATAGAGTCGATCTAACCGACACTGCCGAACAGTCGACAGCCGGCAATCCAGATTCCATCCTGGCTACACAAGTTCCGGATAGTACCGCCAGCTCAACTGATGTTACTTTTTATTGGGCAACAGGAACTGCGGCTGACTACGGGATAATATCGGCTTTTGCCGTTGCGCCAGGGGTAGGCCCGTCTGCTTCTCCATCTGCTTCCCCCTCGGCTAGTCCTTCTGCCTCCCCGTCAGTATCTCCGTCTATTTCTCCTTCAGTAAGCCCGTCAATCTCTCCTTCGGTCAGCCCGAGTGCAAGTATAAGTCCGTCGGTTAGCCCCTCTGAATCTCCCAGTGTCTCGCCCTCCATTTCACCTTCAATAAGCCCGAGTGAGTCTCCGTCGGTCTCCCCTTCGGTAAGTCCTTCTGTTTCTCCTAGTGCGAGTGTCTCGCCGTCGGTAAGCCCGAGTGAGTCTCCGTCGGTCTCACCTTCGGTAAGTCCCTCTGTTTCACCGAGTGCCAGTATTTCACCTTCGGTTAGCCCCTCTGAATCTCCCAGTGTCTCGCCCTCCATTTCACCTTCTGTTAGTCCTTCCGCTTCGGTCTCCCCTTCGGTAAGTCCAAGTGTTTCACCCTCGGTCTCGCCCAGTGCTTCGGTTTCACCATCAATAAGCCCGAGTGAGTCTCCGTCGGTCTCCCCTTCGGTAAGTCCTTCTGTTTCTCCTAGTGCGAGTGTCTCGCCGTCGGTAAGCCCGAGTGAGTCTCCGTCGGTCTCACCAAGTGTCTCCCCCTCTGTCTCTCCTTCTGCATCGGTCTCCCCCTCTGTCTCTCCTTCAATCAGCCCTTCTGTTTCACCATCGGTCAGTCCTTCGGTTTCACCGTCCATATCACCGAGTATTTCACCCTCTGTTTCCCCTTCAGCCTCGGTTTCGCCATCAATAAGTCCCTCAGTTTCACCCAGTGTCTCGCCCTCGATTTCACCCTCTGTTTCACCATCGGCTTCTATTTCACCTTCAATCAGTCCGAGCGCATCGCCCTCCGTTTCTCCTTCTGTCTCACCCTCGGTCAGCCCGTCGGCTTCTGTCTCACCCTCAGTGAGTCCGTCTGTCTCGCCATCTGTTTCACCTTCGGCCAGCCCTTCGGTTTCACCGTCTGTCTCGCCATCCATTTCACCATCGGTTTCACCTTCGGCCTCGGTCTCGCCTTCGGTAAGTCCGAGTGTTTCACCGTCGGTGAGTCCCAGTATCTCTCCCTCAGTATCTCCTTCGGCCTCGGTCTCGCCCTCGGCCAGTCCATCGGCTAGTCCCTCAATTTCTCCTTCGGTTTCGCCCTCGGCTGGTACAAGCGTTTCCCCATCTGTTTCACCATCAATAAGCCCGAGTGAGTCTCCGTCAGTCTCGCCAAGTGTCTCACCTTCTGTCTCCCCGTCTGTATCCATCTCTCCTTCTGTTTCTCCCTCTGTTAGCCCCTCTGTGTCTCCAAGTGCCAGTATTTCACCTTCTGCCAGCCCAAGTGTCTCTCCATCGATTAGCCCCTCTGTTTCACCCTCGGTTTCACCGTCGGCCTCGGTCTCGCCCTCGGTTAGTCCATCTATATCTCCTTCGGTTAGCCCCAGTATCTCGCCATCAGTCTCACCCTCGGCTTCTATTTCACCTTCAATCAGTCCGAGCGCATCGCCCTCCGTTTCTCCTTCTGTCTCACCCTCGGTCAGCCCGTCGGCTTCTGTCTCACCCTCAGTGAGTCCGTCT
>JADDYB010000125.1_pt1 | contig 22806 bp, 27 predicted proteins | sample 8641941 | NCBI WGS metagenome assembly JADDYB01 (sample SAMN16275377, study PRJNA637457) | freshwater sediment metagenome | isolation source: Lake Kineret sediment | place: Israel: Lake Kineret | collected 2013
ACTTCTGAGACACCCTCTGACTCTTATTCTTTCGTTCTTTGTTCTTCTTTTTATCTATTCCAAATTCGGCCCCACCATTCCTTTTTCTATATTTTCCCAGGATAGGGGAACACCCTTGGTTGTTGAGGGAACGGGAAAGGTGACCGTTATCCCCGATATCGCCAAAATTTCGGTGGGCATTGAGGAAAGCGGAAGCACGTTGGACGCCGTTCAGGATTCTGTCAACAAAAAATCCAAACGTTTAACCGATGAGCTAAAAAAATCAGGGATTGACGAAAAAAACATTAAAACTACCAATTATTCCGTCTATCCGGAATATGACTATCAAGGAAGGACTCCCAGAATTACAGGCTATCGGGTAAGCATTTCCTATGAGGTAAAAGTCAAAGATTTCGAAAAGGTCAATGATATCTTGGTGGCGGTCACCCAAGCCGGAGCCAATGTTGTCGGGAACGTTTCTTTTGAGGTCAACGATGAAACAAGAAACAAAAAACTCGGAGAGGCTAGGGAAGAGGCCGTTAAAGAAGCCGGGGAAAATGCTGAAAGTCTTGCTAAATCCGCAGGGGTTACTTTGGGAAAAATCCTCAACATTTCCGAAACTAAAGGCACCTTAGTCCCTGTTCCACTAAGAGAAACCGGAATAGGGGGGGCCGAACCTATTGCCGCTCCCGATATCACCCCGGGTGAAACTGAAATTTCGGTAACTGTTTCCGTTTCTTGGGAAATCCGCTAGAAGATTTGAAATATCTCTCTTCTTAAGCTATACTATAGGCACTTCCGACCATTCTGTGTCTTGCCCCGGAAGAACACGGCACATTGATAATCCGATATCGCGAAAGGGAGGCTTTCATGCGCATCGTCCTTTGTTCGGCTTTAGCTATTCTGTCACTGATTCTCTCCGCTTGCGCTACGGCTGCTCCGGTTGTGACCACGGCGACGGCTACACCTGTCCCGCCCACGCCAATCCAGACAGCCACCCCGATTCCTCCGATGCCGACGCCTTTTCCTTGCGACGCGCAGGCCATCAGGATCGAGATATCCCAAAGATACCAGGAGTTCCAGGAAGCCTCGCAGACATATGAGGGAAGCTATACCCTCTACTGCACCTGGATACCCGAAGGAGCGAGGAATCTGGAAGTTACCGTCAGCGGTCTTGAAGCTGACCTGGACCTGTATCTCGACTTGGATGCGGGCATTGTCGCCTACACCGACTACGGTCTGTGGGAATCCGCCCAAGACGGAATCGTCGAGGAAACAGTGACGATCCCCGAACCCCATGCCGGTGTCTACTACATTCAGGTCGTCTCCTTCGAACGCTTGCCCAGCCCTTACACACTGCTGGTCAACATCGAGGAGTGAGTCCGAGGGCACAATCCCAAGAAGCGCAAGCTTCAAAGGTGAGTGCCCTCTTTTTTTGACTTAAAGAACTATAATATAGGTAATGCCCGCGATTTGCGGGTATTTTTGTGCACCTTGACAACCTAATCGACTAATCGCCACAAGGAGGGCGAAATGAACACGGCAAGAAAGTTCTTGATCGTCGTTCTGGCTTTTTCCGTCGTGTCCTTGAGCTGCAGCCTGTCATCGCAGGTACAAGGAGAACCCACACCAACCCGATTGGCTGCGCCAGCCCGCCAGGAAGGAACAACCAACTCCTCTGGCGCGGTAACCTTCGAGGATCCGTCAACAGGAGAGGATGTGGTCGTCACTGTCTTGGATGGGGGACAAGAACTGCAAGGGGCCGAGGTAGCCTATTTCCACGGCCAGACAAACCTCTACGAAGTCTATCTGGTAAGGGACGTGCGGGGGCTGTTGGCCATGGAATTCTACCTGCACAACTCGGAGCACACCCTCGAGGTGACGCGGGGAGAGATCCGACCCCTAAATCCAGAACAAGTAGAGGCACTCGAAGGCTATGTTTCCGATATGGGGCTGGTGAGCCGGAATACCTACCTTGAGACCATTCCCAATGCTGAGCTGCAACAAAGGATGACCGAGTTACAGGTAGCCGGTGACGTCATGCTTTTCTTTATCGGTACATTTTGGGAGATCGGGCGGGCCGCCAAGGCCTTTCTGGGGGCGATCGGGGATGCCATCGGTATCCTTCCTCAACCAGAGGATCCCAATATCCGGTGGGACCTCTACCAAAGCTATGATGCCGAATGGGGGTATACCGCCCTCACCTTCGTTCAAAGCCAACCACCACTGCCGCAAAGTCCTACGGTTGACGTTGGCGAAGACGGTTCGGTAACCATCTCCCTTCTGGGGATTGATCCGGTCCGCTATCCCACCACCTCAACCCAGTTTGCCGGCATGCCGGACCAAACGATTTTTGAAGGACCGACCGAGTTTTCCGACCTCGTGTACTTCTACGGTGTGGAAACCGAAGACGGAACGACAATGGTCGCCAACGAGGTTCGACAAAATTCCGTCTGTGTGCAGGGCAACTGCACACGAACGGAACTTAACCTCGGTATCCTTCCGGCAAGCAGCTACTACCTGAGATATCAGGTATTGGATGAGGTCGGTAACTTCTCGCTCCCGATGGAAATGGGGTTTGAGGTAGGGACAGTCCAGACACAGGGACCCATCTACTCAGATCCAAATTCATTCCTGGCGGAACTAAAGCGCGCCCTCGAAACTGCAGACTTTGAAGTGGTCGACCAATTGTTGGTACCCCCATCGATGGGCGACTTCGCTTTTGGTTTCTTCGCCTACTTCTATGAGGAACAACCGGCATCCCATCAGGAAGCGATGGATTGGTATCGGGAAAGGGCTCCTTTTACCGAGGTGGATATAACGGGAAGAGCAGAACAGTTCTTCAGCCTGCTGGCTGACCCTAAACCAGAAACCGATCTTCTCGCTCTCGTGTACTGGGAGGGTCGTCAGGAACCCTCATTCCTGTTGATTCACTGGATTGACAACCGCTACTGGTGGGATGGATTCCTCGCCGTCTCGTGCACATCAACCCTAGGTGGACAACCTCAGGAAGAAGCGAGAAGACGGTTCTGTCAGGAGATTGGTACAGGCCAGACAGGGCAGGAGGGGCCAATCGCCGGATATACCGACTTGAGCGAATTCACCCAAGCTCTACAAGATTCAACCCTTGGCGGGATGGAGGAGCTACTGCATGAACCAATCTACCTGCACGAGATTGGTTGTATTGGTGAATGCACACAATCTGCAGTCAGCTCCCTAAGCGGCTACTCGTCTCCCGCTGAAGGAAGGGAATACATCATGGCTTGCTGGGAACATCTCAGCGGGTTAATGTCTACGGGGATGGGTATCACAAGACTCGTTTTCAGCCCAGAACCGCGAGAAGATGCAATTCCTATCCGCCCAGCTATCGAGGACACCCTTTTCTACGTAGGGTGGCAGACCTACTACAGTAGTGGGGAGAAGGCATACCCCGAGCTATTCCTCGGACTTGGACAACAAGAGGGAGTGTATCAAGTAACAGAAGCGTTCTGTTACCCGTGGGTACAATGAGTGGAGGTGTACGAGGGCACAAACTTGCGAAGCAAAAGCTTCAAAGGTGAGTGCCCTCTTTTTTGTGAAAAAATTTGCAGGGTAGGGTAAACTAGTAAAGCACTTTAAAAATCCCATCAAGAAAAATCTCCAAAGGAGGAGAGAATGTCCATTCAGCGTTTTTGGGCTCTTGCGGTTTCAGCCGTCTTGGTTGCCTCATGCGGGTTTTTTCCAAACCCGCCGGCCGCCCCGACACCAGCGCCGGTTCCGCCGACACAAACGGTCACACCTTTCGTACCCCTTCCGCCAACCGAAACGCTCGTACCCAGTCCGACACCGACCATAACCCCGACCCCAGTTGAGCCTTGGGAGAATTTCCCCGGACCGAGTGAGCCCTCGTCCACCGAAATTCCGCGTCCCATCCGCGAACTTGTTGGGCAAGACCGGGTAAATATCATGGTCTTGGGAACGGATGATGCCTTGGGGAGAAGGGGCATGAACTCGGACGTTATGCTTCTCGTCTCGATAGACGGCGAAGAAGGAACGGTCAGTATGATTTCTTTTCCTCGGGATCTCTTCGTCTACATCCCCGGGGAGAAAATGAACCGCATCAATGCCGCTTTCGCCCGGGGCGGGAGAGACCTTCTCGCCTCAACAATGCTTTTTAACTTCGGCATAGAGATTGACTACTACGCCAGGGTTAACTTCGCATCTTTTGTGGATGCGGTTGATACTCTCGGCGGAATCGATGTCGAAGTGGAAAGCTATCTCTACGACATGTGCGGAGGAACCTGGTACACCTTTCAGGGCGGCAGAACCTACCACATGGACGGGGAAACAGCTCTCTGCTACGCGAGAATGCGGAGAAACTCGGGAGGAGATTTCGGAAGACAGGTGCGGGCCCAAGAGGTCATCTTGGCAATCTTCCGCAAGGTTCTCTCCCTTGAGGGTTTAACCAGACTTCCCGAACTCTATGGGGAGTTCTCGCAAATCGTCGAAACCGACATGGGGCTGGGAGACATGCTTCCACTTATGCCGACTGCGGCAGATGTCGCCCAAGATCCCTTGCGGATCGAAAGGTATACCTTCGCCGGGATGGTCAATTCCTGGACAACTCCGATCGGATCGTATGTCCTGCTTCCCGATAAGGAAGCAGTTCAGGCGATGCTCGAGGAAGCTTTGGATTAAATTGATGGGGGTGCAGGGCACTTATTCAGGAGAGATCTTGGGTAAGTGCCCTTTTTTGTGGATATTTGCATTTTACCCTATATTGTTATATATTAAGCCACTGTCATCGCACTTTTAATATCTTCCCATCGAGGAGGGGCTATGTCCACTGCACTCGTGAAGGAAAAGGGCCAGGGATTAGTCGAGTACGCACTGATCATGATTTTGGTGGCGCTGGTCGTCATCATCATCCTGGTCTTACTCGGCCCCGCCGTCGGGAACATGTACTCGAACATCATATCCAATCTCTGAAAGGAGGCCAAAGGCAAGAACAAATTGATTTGAAGCGTTCTTTACTCGCCTTCTCATCCGATCTCAGAAAGGAGGAAGCCGTGTTCAGCGCACTCAAGGAAAGAGGCCAAGGCCTCGTTGAATACGCCTTGATTCTGGTCCTAGTCGCCGTCGTCGTGATCGTCATTCTGGCCCTCGTGGGTCCGGCCGTCGGCAACGTGTTCTCGACCATCGTTCGGAACATCTAGGCCGGCCGCCCCTCAGCCAGAAGATCGCCTTTGGGGCGTTTGTTTTCAAAACATCGAAGGCAAACGCCCCAGCTTTACTTCAAAAAAGTTTCAAAATCGTCATAATACGGATAGTCGTGGTTGTGTGCAGGTTTTTTAACAACTTCAATCTCCGAATTTACCTTCCCTAAAAATTCTTTGACTTCTGCATATGTTGCAAAAGGATCTTTCTCGTTTTGAAAAACAATAATGTTTTTGGCGGGAAAATTCTCCAGGGCGCGTCCAAACAGCTGCGCATTTTCCTCACTTACCGAAGGCACCCCGCAAAGCACTATCTTTTCGACCTTATTGGTTTTGCGCAAAAGAAAATTCATACAAACCCCGGTTCCTACCGATTTGGCAATGATATTAAGATCCTCTTTCCCGACTTCGGAGATTATCTTTTCCAATTCCTTTTTGACCGACATGGCCCCGCCCTGCCAATGCATCCATTCATGAAGAATAATCTTATGTCCCAAAAAAAGACTTTCTTTCACTTTTTCTCCCCAGTCTTTATTGCGCGGGGAGTAGCCCGGAAGAATTATGGTCTTCATCAGTGTCCTTTTCCGTGGAAGGCTCGATGGATATCCCGAAGTTGTCTGTTGGTAACGTGGGTATATATCTGGGTGGTCGAAATGTTTTTGTGTCCCAACATCTCCTGGACGCTACGAAGATCCGCTCCGGCCATTAATAAGTCTGTCGCGAATGAGTGTCTGAGGATGTGGGGGGTTGCCGAAACTGGAAGCTTTATTTTTCTTGAATATTTTTTAATCATTCTCTGCACCGAGCGGGGGCTAAGGCGCATCTTCTCATCCGGGGTGGTCGGGTCCATTTTGCCCTTGTGGCGGATAAACAGAGGTTTGTAGTGGTCCGGCCTTTCTCCCAGGTATTTTTGGATCCATTCGGCCGCACGGGTCGAAAGAAAAACCACTCGGGCGCGTCCGCCTTTCCCAACTATCCCGAACTCGCGCCTGTCCAGGTCTATCTTGTCTCTATCCAGCTTCACAAGCTCCGAAACCCTTAGGCCCGTCGAAAAAAGAACTTCGAGAATGGCTTTGTCGCGCTTGCCCTGGATAGTGGAAAGGGAAGGGGAGTTTAAAAGCCTGTCAACCATGTCTCCCGAGAGAAACTTGACCTGCCTTTCCGGAATTTTGGGTAAGTCTATCTTTTCCGGTGACATCACCGTATAGTCGTTCTTGATAAGCCATTTAAGAAAACTCCTCAGGGCGATGACATGATATCCCTGGGTTCTTCTTCCCAAAGTCCCGCCTTTGCCGTCCGGGAGATTGGAAAGGTAGACCCGGTAGCTCCTGACGACATCCTGATTGATATCCTTCAGGCTTTGCCGGATACCGGAGTCGGCCAGCCAAACCATAAATCTTTTTAGATAATGACGGTAGTTTCTGATGGTTAGGGGAGAGGAACCCCGCTCGACCTGAAGATAATCCAAAAACTCTTGAGTCTTCCCTGCGATCTCTGACTGATTGGACGGGATATCAGCCATGCAAATCAGTTTAAACCAAGAAGGAGAAGCTTGTCAAGATTGTGCGACACTAATCGTTTGGCCGTGGAGCAAAAGAAGCTTGTGGACGTCGCGCATATTGGTCAGCCTGCCCGGTTTTTCCAACCGGAAAAGTCTCGGGTGGGTATATTGGGTTTCGTCGGGATAAGGCAGAAGGATAACCGAGGCTGCCGTATTGGCAATAATCAGCCTGGCGTGGTCTTCGGAGTCCTCGATAGCCAACCCGATACCGCGGGCAACCATTTCCCGCCATTTAAATTCTTTGCCGCTTGTTTTCGAATCGGTATTGAAAACAATCCGTGAAGAGTCGACAAAAGGCAGTCTCTCGGCAAACCACGCCAGAGTTACCTCCTTAAGGGCCGGGATTCTTGAGGTAATAAAATAGTATTCGATACCGAGACTATTAAGTCTCAGGATAAACTCCGAGGTTCCTTCAACCAAGGGGGCTTTTCCCAAAACCTCCGGGTTGGTCCAGACACAATCGTCATATCTTTTGGCCATCTTTAAAGCCAGGTCCGCAGCGATGTTGCGCGCTCTGTACTGCCGGTAAACAAAATCCCGAACCGCGTACCAACGGCTGACAATTTCCATACCGGCATTTGTTTTGAAGTCTTCATTGACTTTATTCATTACAGGAATCGCGGAGAAAGCAACCGTCCCGTCAACGTCGATTCCTATTTTTGTCTTTCGTAAAGTTTCTTCAAAAGGATGTTTTCGCTCCGGTGTCATATTTTTGGGATTATAACAGAAATTGGAATTTTAACAGAAAAAAGCCGGTTTTTAAGGCTGAGCTTCGAGCCCGACCTCACCAAATCGATTTTAAGACCCTCTTAATTTAAAAGACGTGTATCTTTCCGTTGGGAAACAGCAATAAATGAAATTGCCAAAAAATTAGAGTTTTTTGACAAATCGCCCCAAAAGCGGGGGAGGGGTCAAAAGGGCTTAAATTCGTTTCGGCTTTTCTTCGGTAATGGTTTTTGAGAGATAAACATCAAACGGAGGATTTGTATAAATAATCAATAACTTTTATAAGCTTTTTCCAAGCGGATGGAAAGACGATAGAGAAGTGCCTTCCTACCCGTCCTCTTGGGCATAGTCGCAAAAGTTACATTGTGCGACAATATATAAACCCGCTTCCCCCAGGGGCCCTATACCCCCTAAGTCCTCGGGGGAAGTGATACGTTTCTATACATCCACACCAGGGCCTCCCTAATAAGAGATACACGCTTCTTCGTCTACCAAATGGCAAGATTATACTTCACCCCTTTCCGGGAAGCCTCTCCCTCAAAGGGAAAGCGTGGCTATAGCCTCCAAGCCTTAAATAGTTATCCACAAGAGAGTGACACCAGCCTCGGAGAATAAGTCTTTCGTGCCCGGTAACTATATCAAACTATAACGATTCTTCCTGCCTGAGGCTTCGGGCTATCTTCGGTGAGACTCTGCGTCGCAATTCGTGAAAACTACCTATAATGTTTGTGAAAAGAAGCACTTGGTGGGAGTAATTGCTAAATTAAATTATGGGGTATATTGTGACTCTACTCCCCTTTTTGGGTGTCTGTCTTTTTTTTGAAGTTTTCCTTTTTATCTTAACTTATCTTATGCACCCCAGCGAGTGGCGATAAACATGCCGATAAAGACCAAAATTCCCACAATGAAGTACTCCCTCACCGTCTGCGGAAACAGCCTACCCTCAATTTTGGCCTGTCCTAAGCCCAAAAGCATATAGACCGAGATTGTCAGAAAGAGAGATCCGACCACGACGGTTACCGGCCAAAAGTAAAGAGCCATGGCCACCTCCCCCACCATCAGGCTGGATATGGCGCTTGCCAGAAGAATTTCTTTCTCCAGTTTGGGTTCCAAAGAGGCGCTCCAAAGGCCTTGTAAAAATAAAGGGAATGACAACAGGGTCACCCCGAGAGCGGTGATAAAAAGACCGGTTCTAAGGGAGATGATTGCGTCGAATACAAGGAAGAATGTAACCAGGGTGAGTACAAATCCTACCCCCCTGGCGGCCCTTAAGAGGGCAATCGTCCTGATGGCTCCGACCGTAAAAATGTTCGTTGTCAGGCAAAGAACATATATCCCGATGCCGTAAAAAATGACCACCGGGAGCCGGGTAAAGATGCTGGTGGGCAGAAGAAACCAGAATATTCCCACCCCCACCGTAAAGGCCGCCGGAAGAAAAAGAGTTAGAAGTGTCGCGTTTTTGCCTAACCCTTCAAATAAAGACCAGAAGAAAAGGCCGACCGTGGCCAATCCCAGAACGCCAATGGCGGCAAAACGAAAGGGATTTTCCAGATACTGAATCCCGATAAAACCCAAGGAGAGAACCAATGAGGTAATGATAAACTTTTTGCGCTTGCTCATACTTGGGCGGGTATGTCGAGGTTGGTAAATACTTTCTGCACGTCTTCCTGTTCGTCGAGGCTTTCCAAAAAAGAAAGGGCTTTTTTTGCCTCCGAAGGATCCCTTACCGTCTGGTACGAACGCGGCTTCATAATAATCTCCGCCGAGGAAACGGTAAAGCCCGCCTCCTCCACTTTCTTGCGGGTAGCGGAAAGCGCTTCCGGGGAGACATAGGCCTCTATCCCGTCGTCCGTTTCTTCCATATCCTCTACCCCCGCATCTATCAAGGAGAGCATTTGGGATTCCGTATCCAAGGTTTTTGTAATCAGAAGCAGACCTTTGTTTTCGAAGTTGAAAGATACCGAACCCGGCCCCCCGAGCCTCCCCCCTGCCCTCTCGAAAAGATTTTTAATTTCCTGGCCGGTTCGGTTTCGGTTGTCGGTGGCCGACTGCACAATGACCGCAATTCCCGAAGGGCCAAACCCTTCATAGGTAGCCTCTTCCAGGTTGGCGGCGGATGATGTCCCCGAGGAGATTGCCCGGTCGATATTGTCTTTGGGCATGTTGGCCGCCCTGGCCTTATCCATGACCACCCTCAGCTTGTAATTGGAGTTGGGGTCTGCCCCTCCCCCGGTTTTGACGGCAATGACAATCTCTTTGGCCAGCTTGGAGAAGATTTTCCCCTTCTGGGCATCTTTTATCTCTTTCTGTCGGTGAATTGTCGCGTAATGCGAATGTCCGCTCATATTGTAGGTTCAATTATAACTCGAAAAAGGTTAATTTTTAAGCCTTAAAAGAAAAAGCGCCTGGATTTGTCCGGTTCAGAAGAACCAAACGCCTCCAGGCGCCGTTGCACGTTCAGATCGGGGGCATCAAGATGATGGAAGCGATGAAAGAAACCATCACCCAGATGATCGCGAGGAGTGGCAACCAACTCCTCAGCGGAGGGCGCTCGCGAACCATCCCTCGAGACCTGCCTTCGGTGGCTCCCAGGATCAAGATGAAAGTCAAGATCAGCCAGACAACAACAAATCCGTATTTGACAAAGACCGGTAGTGTTCCGACTGGCATGGTTATCCTCCTCCGGTGCCGATGTACGGGATGGCGATGATGAACAAAACAAGTCCAAGAACCGCCAAGGCCAACATGGCCATCGCAATTGCTTTGACCGCCTCGTTATCGCGCCGTGTGAGTTGAGCCCAGCCGATGACAAGAACAACGACGCCCAGGAGAACAAACGTGCCGTTTGCCGCGATTGCCGAAAGAATGACAGGCATGAGAGCCTCCTCTTCGAGATTTGAACGTGCGCTTGAGATTAAAATTATAGCAAAATATCCTTAAAAGTCAAATTCCTATAGGGTATAATCACCATCCTCTTGACAGGACTTGCAGCCTATTTATACTGAAACAAGCTTTTTAAGAGTATGGATATAAGCCGAGCTTGTATCCACATAAGATATGGATATCGACCTTGCCCAAAAAGCCATCTCCGCTGCCCTTGAGGCCAACTGGAAAGAAGCCGAGAAGCTAAACCGCGAACTACTTCGAGAAAACCCGGAGGATGTGGATGCCTTAAACCGTCTTTCCCGGGCTCTTGCCGAACTTGGGGATATCAAGCGCGCCAAAAAAATTGCCGAAAAGGCATTAAGGCTCGACCCCTTTAACACCATCGCCGCCAAATCCCTCTTTCGCTGGAAAGGTTTAAGATCTTCCGCTTCCGCCTCTTCGGTTATCGGCGAGCCCGATGCTTTTTTGGAAGAGCCGGGCAAAACCAAAATGCTCTCGCTTTTGCATTTGGGAGACACAAAAGTTCTGGCTAAACTGGATGCGGGTGACGAGGTGGCCCTCACTCCCCACAGTCACCGGGTCTCGGTCATCACCCGGGAAGGCAAATATGTGGGACGGCTGCCCGACGATATCTCGGCCAGGCTCAGAAAACTCATCTCCCTGGGCAACAGCTACAAGATTCTGATCAAATCGGTCGAGCCCACGGGGGTCAAGGTTTTTATCCGCGAGGAAGCAAGGTCCCCCAAAATGGCGGACACTCCCTCATTCCCCCCGGAAAAGATAGACTACATCTCCTTCACCCCGCCGGAGCTGGTTCATAAAAAGGAAATCGCTGTTCCGGTTGAAGAAGAATAGTCTAAAACCTCGCGGCAAAACGCTCCCCGATCTCAAGCTCTAAGTCAAAACTTCCTTCGGGAGACGCCTTCTCAATCTTGCAGGCAAGCAGTTTGGCCACATCCTTGGCAAAGAAATTTTCTCCCCTCACGGCGCAATCCGAGGGAGCCCTCGGTTCTCTGCTTACGGCCGCCACTTTGGCTCCCATGACTTCGATTATCTCCGCCACTTCCTCCGCAACCACCGGGTCACCGCTGGCGTCTTTGATGCTCACCTTCAGTCCAGCTCTGGCAAGGCCGGGGTCGGAAAAAACAACGAGCAAGTCCTTGGGTATTTTCCCCGAGAGAACATATCCCTCTTCCCCGTCGGTCAGCCTGACGCCTCTGAGGTAGCTGCCCTTGGCCAAATCAATATCCGTTCTTTTAAAGCCGGTTACGCCCAAGCTGAATATACCGATTCTTAATCTGTCCCCCAACCTAAGGTTGGTATCGTAAGGGAAAAACATTGCCTTAATTATCTTTAGGGTTCCCCCGGAGGCAAATCCGGCCCCATCCCTATTTGCCCAAACGCTGACCGGAAATTTGAAATTCTTGAGTATCGTGTCTTTTAAAAGACTTCCCCCAAGTTTCTCGTTAACCCCTAAGGCCCAAATGCTTTTTATCTTCCAGGTTCCCAACTGCCTGGCTGCCTCCACTTGGGTGTTTTTGGGAATTGAGATATTGGTAATCTCCCCGCTAACAGGATCAAGAACGGTCACCACAACGCCCCCTTCGGGGCTGACCAGGGCCAAAGACAATTTTTCCTTGGAGTTCCAGTACTTGGTGTTTAGAACTAGATAGAAAACAAACGCCAAAAGAAAGACAAGCAGCAACAGCCTAAAAACAGGCTTCTTTCTGCTTTTGTCTTTAAAGCCTCTGATTCTTTTTCTTCTTTGGGCAGGCGTCATATCAGCTCATGGCACGGGATAATCTTAAGCTTTTGGTTCTGTCGTTAATCTCGGCCTTACCCTTACCGCTGGATACAAGAATTGTTCGAATAATGGTTATTGCCGCCTCAAATTCGGGCTGAACCAACTTATCGACTTTTAAGACCTTGAGCTTTTCCCAAGCCTCGTCCTTATGGACTCTGGAGATTATCTTGGTTCCGGGGGCAACGGATTGGATATGGGCAACTATCGCCTCCTGGGCAACCTCGTCCGGTATGGCCAAAACAACGGCTTTGGCTCCCTTGAGCCCGGCGGCCGCGATCACCTCGGTCTCGGTCGGGTCCCCGTAGATGGCCTCGATGCCTTGCTTTTTAAGCTCGTTGATGACTGTTTGGTTATAGTCAACAACCACAAAGGGAATCTTGGCCGAGGTTAGGGCCTTGCCCACCCAGCCCCCGACCCTGCCGTATCCGCAGATAATAATATGGCCCGAATAGTCCTGTTTTTTGAGCTCGCTTTTGCCCCAGCCCGCAAAAAGCTTTCCGGAGCCTTTCCCCATATTCCAGACCGGGGTAATACTCTTAAACAGAAACGGTGTGACGATAAGCGTCAGGAGCGTGGTGGCAATTCCAATCGAGGCAACCTCCGCCGAGACAAGTCCCAGACCCAAGGCCAAGGAAAAGATGATGAAAGCAAACTCCCCTATCTGGGAAAGTCCGAAGGCAACCGCAATGGCGGTCTTGCCGTGATATCCGAAAAGGGCGGCCAGGATAAACACCACCAAGAGCTTAATAACAACTACGACCAGGGCCAAAAGGACAATTAAGCCAATTTTGGCCACGATTACCCCGGGGGCAACCAAAAAGCCCAAAGAGACAAAGAAAAGGGCAACGAAAAGATCCCTTAAGGGACGGGTTTCCGAGAAAACCGCGTGATTTTCCTGGGACTCGGAAATAACCACACCCGCAAGAAATGCCCCCAAGGCCGGAGAAACGCCGAAATAGGAGGTCAGAAATGCGGTCCCCAAAGCCAGGGTCATCGAGGAGAGTACCAAAAGTTCCCGGGAATTGATGGCCGCAATTTTATGGATAAAGTAGGGAGCGATAAGTTTCCCCAGAATAAAGGTTCCGCCAACCACAACCGCCGCCTTGATAAGGGCGAGACCGATAGAGGCCAAGATCGACCCCGGGAAAATGGCCAGGGAAGGCAGAACCACCATCAAAGGAATTACCGCCAGGTCCTGCACCAAAAGCCAGCCGATCATAATCTCCCCGTGCAGGGTGTTTTCCTCTCCTTTGTCCGTCAGGATTTTTACGACCATGGCGGTTGAAGAAAGGGAAAAGCCGAATGCCAAAATTGCCCCGACAGTCCCCCCTATCCCGAATGCCCCCAAGAGCAGAAACACCAGGGAGGTGGAAATAATTATCTGCAGAATTCCCCCGATAACCGCCACTTTTGCTACTCTTGAAAGCTTGTCCAAAGAAACCTCAATTCCCACCGAGAAAAGAAGAAGAATGGCCCCAATCTCCGCCAGCTTGCCCGCGGAGTCTATCTTCACCGAAAAAAAGGAAAAAACAATTCCCGCCAGAATGTAGCCCACAATCGGCTGAAGCTTCAAGAATTTGACCAGTACACCACCGCTCAAGGCGGCGAGTAGGACGAAAAATATTTCGCGGGCAAGACCTACCTCCATACAATATTCAGTTTAGTGCCTGGCTGAATCTGTGTAAAGAGGTGTGTGAAATTACCGGGAGGAGGTAAGAGCGGCAAGGGCTTTTTTCAAATCGGGCGGCAGAGGAGATTTGAAATGTACCTCTTCCCCGCTTTTCGGATGGCTAAATTTAATTTCGGCAGCATGCAGGAAAAGCCTGGGGCACCAGAGCCTGTCCGCCCTGGATGTTTTTCTGCCGGCATAGCCCTCGTCGGCGACTACCGGGTGGCCTAAATATTTAAAGTGGACCCTGATCTGGTGGGTTCTTCCGGTTTTGGGATACGCCTCAATCAGGCTGTAGCTCTCACCCTGCCTTTCGTAAATTCCGACTCTCTTGTAAGCAGTGGCCGCTTCCCTTCCTCCGGGAACAATTCCGAATCTGTCCCTTCTCCAGGGAAGCCTGCCCACCGGGGCCGCCACTTCCCCCTCTTTTTCGGTGAGACCGTGGACCAGGGCCAGATAGCTTTTTTGCACCTTTCTTTCTTTAAATTGTCTTTGCAGATTTTCAAAAGCTTCCCGGGTTTTGGCCACCAAGAGAATTCCGCTGGTTTCCTTATCCAGCCTATGAACAATTCCCGAACGGGCATCTCTATTCCCGGCCAGAGGGTAGTCCATCTTGGCCAACCACCTCTGGAGAATCTCTCCCCTGGCGCTTTGGGCTTCATTGACAATCCAGCCGGAGGGCTTACTTAGAACCAGAAGCTCGGGGTCCTCGAAAATAATTGAGGGGGCCATTTACTTTCCTTCTCGCTTGGCGGCATCCTTGGCGCAGAGGGTGGTTTCGGGGTAAACAATGAGACGGTCGGTATCGATTAATTGACCGCAGTCTTCGCAAATTCCGTACTTCCCTATCCTGATTCTCGTTAAAGCCTTTTTGGTCTGAATAATGTTTTTCTGCAGTTGCTGCCTGATGGCGGAGGTCCTGGCGTGACCGAACTGCTCGGCGGCCTCGGTATCCGGAGAGGCATTGTCGATTATCCTGTCCGCATTCTTAAAAGGGTCTTCCTTCTCAATCTCCTTTTTTCTCTTTTTGAGAATGTGGAGTCTGGCACTTAAGAATTTGCCAACCGGAGCCAACACGCTTGAGGGGAATCTCAAGTTGGTTTGATTTTTGGGTGATGCTTTTTTATTTTTCTTCATGTTTCCCGCCTGGCCAAATTAAAGGTCAAAAGAAAAAGGATAAAGGCGGTCGCGCCCGATAAGATAGCCTCGATTGACCCCACAAAGGATAGCACGAAAGGAAAGAAGGAAGCAACCGCCGCCCTCAGCAGAAAAAAGACGCCGGCAACAGCCAACCCCGAAAAGCCGATCCTGCCGGAGCGGTACCAGGAAAAGCTCTTATAATGCCTGTCCAAAAAATGATAAAGAGCCATGAGAGCCAGAACTCCGGCAAAAGCCCCGAAGGAAAAAACACTGGAAGAGGAGATGGAGTCCGAAAGATATCTCAGGGAGAGCCAGGGCAGAATTCCGATGACCAGGGCTTCGAAAGCTTCGAAAAACCTAAAGCGAAATCTTGCCAGCCCCAAGCCGAATCCCGCCGCCAGTCCCGCCAGGCTTGCCCAAAACCACCAGGGGTAAAAAAATTTCAAAGAGATAAAATAGCCCAGAGCGATTCCCAAAAGAATGTAGAAGGAGGTCGTAAATATTTCTCCAGATGGGTAATCCTCCCTTTGCCTGTTCCAGAAGATAAAAAGGAAGATAACAACTCCCAAGATTGTACTGGCCAGAGAGAAAAGCATACTCAAGTATAGCGCCATTTGACTAACTGTGAAAAGAAGGTCTATCATAGAGGCTACCGTGTTGGAAACGCCTCACGCCATCGTGGGGGCGGCGATAGCAACCAAAGTGGTGCATCCTGCCCTGGCTATACCACTTGCCTTCGCGAGTCATTTTATACTCGAGAAAATTCCGCATTGGAATCCTCACCTCAATACCGAAACCGAAAAATACGGAGCCCCAACCAAAAGAAGCACCCAAATCGTAATTTTCGATGCTTCTTTGGCCTTTGTCTCCGGGTCCCTCCTTGCCTATCGGGCTCTTCCAAATACGGCTCTGGCCGCAACGATCCTTATCTCCTGCTTTGCCTCGGTTCTACCGGATGTGGTTGAGGGCCCTTACTTTTTCCTCAAAGTCAGAAACGAAACCATCAAGCGCTGGATAAAATTCCAAAAATCGCTTCAGGTGGATACGGATATCGTCCCGGGACTTCTCACCCAATTTGCGGTTGTTGCGGTAGCTTTGGGGTGGATTTTCTTTTAAGAACTTTTTACTCTTTCGATATACTCCCCGGTCCTGGTATCAACTTTTAGGCTATCCCCGACCTTGATGAAAAGGGGTACTTTCAGTTTTAGACCGTTCTCTAAAGTTGCCGGCTTATATATATTGGTGGCGGAATTTCCCTTAACTCCGGGGTCGCACTCAATAACTTTCAATTCAACCTTCGGGGGAAACTCAACCGATAAGGGTTTTTCGTCCCAGAAAAGCACTTCGATTGTCTCCCCTTCCTTTAAAAAGGACTTTCCCTCCCCAATAACTTTAGCCGGAATCTCGGCCTGTTCATAGGTTTTTGGGTCCATAAATACCAGCTCGTCCCCGCTGGTATAGAGAAACTGCAAACGCTTTTTGTAGGTATTGACCTCGTCCACTGTGATATTTGAGCTGAAAGATATATCCTCGATTGAGCCTGTTTCAAGGTTTTTTGCGCTAAGCTTTACAACTGCCCCTCCTCTTCCCATTTTTATCAGGGAGTATTTAATTACTTGATATGGCTTGCCGTAATGCAGGAAAGCCGTTCCGTTTTTCAGTTCCGTGGCATTAATCATGATAGAGCCAATTTTACCCCATTTTATGGTAAAATACATGCGTAAGCCGAGGTGGCGGAATGGCAGACGCGCAGGTCTCAAAAACCTGTGAGGGCAATACCTCATGAAGGTTCGACTCCTTTCCTCGGCACTTTTTATACCCTATATTATTGACTTCCGAGCCTAAGGGGGATAAAATAACCCCCAGAATGATCGAGCAAGCTTCCGGTCAAACGTTTGTCAAAGAAGGCGTCTGTCGGGCCGTCGAGGCCGTAACCAGGGCCTATTTTGCAGCGAATCCCGACTCCTTGGAGAGATTGGACAAGGTGATTGCAGTCGAGGATGCGTTATCTTTTGCCAACCTGATGGGAGTGACCTACAACGACATTGTTCGAGCTTACCTTCGGGGTACCCCCAAAAAATATCAACAGGACTATTTGGATACAATTTATGACCAGGGGTTTCTTTTCGGAAATGGCGCCTCGCAAATCGCCCGGGAGTTCGGTCTGACCTCCCCCACTTTGGGTATTTAAGATTATTTTTCCGAGGCTGGTCTTTTTGTTTCCCGGCCGTAGAATTTAATTCTGTCGCCCTTGAAGAAAAGATTGATGGTTCTTAAAGGTCCGTTTCGGTGCTTGGCTACATCCAGAACAATATTTTCCGTATTTTCCTCATCCTCCCGCCACAAAAACATGACCACGTCCGCATCCTGTTCGATGGAACCGGATTCCCTTAAGTCCGCCAGCTGGGGACGCTTTTGTCCCCCTCTTTGCTCGACCGCCCTTGACAGCTGGGAGATGGCAAGGATGGGAATCTTAAGCTCCCTGGCCAGGTTTTTCATTCCCTGGGTAATTTCGGAAACTTCCTGGACCCTGTTTTCGAGCTGCCTGGAGCGGGCCAGCTGGAGATAGTCGACAACCAAAAGGTCAATTCCGGATTCGACCTGTAGCCTTCGAGCCTTGGTGCGCATTTCGATAATCGAAAGCGCGGGCGTATCGTCTATATATAAAGGCGCCTCGGCCAGCTCCCCCATGGCGTTTGAGAGCTTGGTAAAATCATCCTCGTCAAGCTTCCCGGTTTTAAGCTTCCAAGCGTCAATATCCGCCTGAGCAACAAGAAGTCTGTCGACGAGCTCCTCCTTGCTCATTTCCAAAGAGAAAAACCCTACGGGTCTTTTGTATTTAACGGCTAGGTTTTGGGCAATGTTTAAGGCCAGAGATGTTTTTCCGATTCCCGGCCGGGCCGCGAGAATGAGAAGGTTAGATCTCTGCATTCCCGCCAGGGTGTCATCCAAATCTTTAAATCCGGTGGGAACCCCTCTTAAGCCCTCCCCTTGTTTATGGAGTTCGTCCAACCTGTCAAAAGATTCCGCCAAAGCCATTTTCACCGGCTCAAAAGCCCGGGCAATATGCTTCTGGGTCAGGGAAAAAACCTCGGACTCGGCCCTGTCTAAAAGCTCATCCGCGGCAAGACTCTCATCCATGGAAAGATCCACCAGTCGCGAGGCGGCTGCCATTAAAGAGCGCTTGGTGGCGGTTTCTTTGACGATTCTTCCGTAATGCTCGACGTGGGCCGCGGTGGGAACTTTGTTGGCCAGCTCCGCCAGATAAGTTGCTCCCCCAACCTTTTTAAGAACCTTAAGCTTTTTTAATCTCTCCCCGACCGTTAAAACATCGATGGGAATTCTGTCCTCATAAAGGGAAATGCAGGCTTCGTAGATTGACTTGCGCCGCTCGTCATAAAAGTCTGCGGGGCTCAAAAACTCCGCCACTGCGATGATGGCGTCTTTATCGAGAAGCAAGGCCCCCAGGGCGCTCTCTTCGGCTTCGGCAGAGTGTGGAGGTAATCTGACGGCGGCTGCCATTGGCTAAGAATAAACTATTTTTTCTCCAATACAACTACCTTTTGGTCTTCGCCCAAATCTTCCTTTTTGACGGTCAGTTTGGGCAGCCTTTCAACCGTGAGCCCTACCTCTTTGAGGAAGGCCTCGACCGGGGCCAGGGCTTTAAAGTTCTCCTGACTGATTCCCGGCTCCTGATAGTGCATGGGGATGGTGATCGCGGGCTCAACCGCCTGGACAACCCTCACCGCAGCCTCGGGTCCCAAGGTAAACTCTCCTCCAACGGGCACAAAAAGGACATCGATGTCCCCCAAAGCCTCAATCAAATCTTCCGACAGTTCGTGTCCCAAATCTCCCAGGTGGCAAAGTCTCAAATCGTCCATCTCGAAAACAAAGATGGTATTTTGCCCCCTCTTTTCTCCTTTGGCATCGTCGTGGTATGAGGCAAAACCCAAAATGGAGACCCCCATTATTTCGTATTCTCCCGGGCCCGCCACCGTCTTTTTGGCATTTTTAACCAGGGAGGCCTGGTTGTGGTCGTGGTGATTGTGGGAAACGGTGACGATATCCCCTTCCACTCCCGAGTACTTAAGTCCCACCATTTTAGGGTCATAGGGGTCGGTCACCACCGAGGCGCTTTTGCCTTTGAAACGAAAGGAAGAATGGCCCAGGGAGATAATATCCATTTCTCTGGCCATCCTATCAAAGACAAACTTTCTTGACAAGGGGACAATAACTTCATATAGTTACCGATAGCCTCAATGAGAAAAGAGATTTTGTTGGCAATTGCGGCCGGGGCCATTTTTGGTCTCGTGATTGCTTTCGGCATCTGGCGGATAAATTCCGCCCTCTCCCCCAAAGACGAAGGGGCGACCTCAACCGAGGAACCCAAGAAAGAAACCGCCATTATCTCCATTGCCAAACCCTCGGAAAATGATGTCCTGGGAGAAACCCCCACCTCTTTCTCGGGTCTGGCCAAGCCGGGGTCCCTCGTTGTTCTTTCGGGCGAAGATGACGACTACCTGGTGATAGCCGACGGCAAGGGAGCTTTTACTCAGGATGTTGCCTTAACCGGAGGAATCAATCAGATCGTGGCGACCGCTTTCGACAAAGACGGGGCCTCGGGCGAGCAGAAGATGACGGTTGTTTACTCGACGGAGTTTGCCAAACCCGAAGAAAAAGCCGCCCTTGAGGAGCCGTCCGAGTCCACCGACTCGATAAGACAAAAGGTCCAGGAAAAAGTTAACGAAGCTTTAAACTCCCCCACCTCGTACATGGGCGCCGTCACCGATATCTCGGAAGGCTCCATCCAGCTCAAAAGCGCCGGCGGTGAGATTGCCCAGGTCTCCACCAAGGAAAACCCGACCGTCATCAAAGACGGCAAATCCCCGAAAACCGTCAAGCTGACCGATATCGCCATCGGGGACTTCATCCTGGCGATGGGCTACAGAAACGGCAACCACGTCCTTTCCGCCAAAAGAATTCTCATCACGACCCAACCTTCCCCCACCTCAAGAAAGTCCGTTTACGGCAATATCGCCTCCCTTGCCAAAACCGGGATTACCATTGCCACCAAATCGGGGGATATAAATATCAGCATCGGAACGACCACAACCATTTACCGGGTCAAGGGAGAATCGTTTACCAAAATAAAGCTGGCCTCGCTCGAAGAGGGCAATCTGGTGGTGGCGGCATTTGATTCTTCGGAGAAAGGTACCGCCAGAACAATCTTCTTGATTGCCGCCGAATAATTCTTCTCTTGGTTCCGAAGTGCGAAGAGGCTTGTTCTGTTGTATCATATGAATAGCCATGAAAAAGGGTCCGATCACACCCAAAGGATTCAGAGACATTGAGCCGTATCCTGCCAAGAAGCGCCGCGAAATCATCAATAAAATCGCGGATGTACTTGAGAGTTACGGCTTTGTTCCGTTGGAAACCCCGACGGTTGAGTTTGCCGAAACCCTAAAAGGAAAGTACGGCGAAGACGAAAGGCTAATCTACGAGTTTACCGACAGAGGCGGGAGAGCCCTGGCGCTACGCTTTGATTTGACGGTTCCTTTGGCCCGTTTTGTGGCCAATAACCTCGGATTGTTAAACCCCACCTTCTGTCGATATCAGATAGGGCAAATTTTTCGGGGAGAAAACCCCCAAAAAGGAAGATACCGTGAATCTACCCAGTTTGATTTCGATATTGTGGGCTCGACCGAGCTTGAGGAGGACGCAAAAATAATCGCCGTGGGCATTAAGGCAATCCGTGAAGCGGGATTGGCCAATGCCCAGATGGCGGTAAACGACAGGCAAAACTTTAAAGATTTGCCGATAGAAGACGTCCGGGCGATAGACAAAATTTACAAAAAAGGCAGGGAGAATACCGAAAAGAGGCTTCTGGATTTTGTCGACCAGGCAAAACCGACCCCAAACCTGGAAAAAATCTTCGCCATTCTCAAAAGCACTTACAACTTAAAGGAAGGAGCCGATTTCTTTTTCGACCCCACTCTTGCCCGGGGATTGGATTATTACACCTCGACCATTTTTGAACTCAAGCCCAACGGCAAGCCGGAAGAGCTTTCCGTCGGCGGCGGCGGAAGATATGATAATCTCATCGGAGTCTTTGCGGGGAAAGTAATTCCCGCGGTCGGATTTTCTTTCGGCATTGACCGAATCGTCGAGCTGACATGAACCCCATTCGCCTGCGTGCCTATATAGCCATACTTATTGCGACAGTTGTTTGGGCAGTTGCCAGTCCGATCATTAAGTTCACCCTCGGCGGGATAGATGCCTTGAGCTTCCTGGTTTACCGATTTGCTCTTTCCTCGGCTGTCGCCGTGGTTTTATTTGCCTTAACCGGGATTCACCTTCCCCGCAATCCCAAGGTTCTCCTCAAACTTGGACTCTATTCTCTGTTTGGCGTTTCCATTTCTTTAGGGTTTCTTTTCCTCGGTCTTGAAAAAACAAGCGTCCTTGAGGAAACCTTTATTCTTCTGATTACTCCCCTTCTCGTATCGGCTGCCGGAAATTATTTCCTCAAGGAACATATCACCAAGCGGGAAAAAATAGGAATGGGAATTGCACTTGTAGGTACCGTTTTCACTGTCATCGAACCCCTCGTCCAAAACGGGACCGACGGGGTGGCCCTTACCGGCAATCTTTTCATTCTTCTTTCCCTTGTCGCCACGGTTATTGCGTCGATTCTCGTAAAAGAACTTTTGAGGGAGGGAGTAAAGCCTCTGGAGATAACGAACATCTCTTTCGTTATCGGGCTTATATCGGTTGTCCCTTTCGCTTTGGCAAGATTTGGACTCTCCGGCATTGTCTCAACCGTAATTAATCTTCCGTTAGAATATCAACTTGGAGTTTTCTATATGGCCCTGATTTCCGGCAGTCTCGCTTATACCCTGTTTGATATGGGTCAAAAAACAATCGAGGTTGGGGACGCTTCCGTGTTCGCCTATCTCTACCCCATTTTTTCTGCTCCCCTGGCCATCTTGTGGTTGGGAGAAAAAATCACTCCCGTATTTGTCTTGGGGGCGATTGTCATCACGGCGGGTGTTGTGATTGCCGAATTAAAGGAAAGGCGATATAATTAGCCCTCATGCAAACCCAAATTCATCCCAAATGGTATCCCGAGGCAAAGGTCACCTGTGCCTGCGGGAATTCTTTTGTGGTCGGGGCCTCCGTTCCCGAGATTAAAGTTGAGGTCTGCTCTAATTGCCATCCCTTCTATACCGGCCAGATGAAGTATGTCGATACGGCCGGACGGGTTGAGGCTTTCAAGACAAGACAGCTCGGTGCCGTTAAGAAAGTAGTCTCCAAATCCGAAAAAAGGAGACTGAAGCATATGAAGAAAATACAGGAAGAAATGGAAAGACCCGACACTCTCGAGGCTCTTCGCAAGGCAAAATAGACAGGGCAAATGGACAACTCTCAAACAGTCTATCTTGAGGTTCGTGGCGCCACTGGAGGAGACGAAGCCAAAATCTGGGCGGCAGACCTTTCCCGAATGTATACCCGTTTCGCTTTCAAAAAGGGCTTTAAAGTCGTCCCAGTTGACGATAACGTCGTCAAAATCTCCGGAGTCGGGGTTTTTGATGCCCTCAAAAACGAATCCGGAGTCCACCGGGTGCAAAGAATCCCCACAACCGAAAGAAGAGGCCGAATCCACACTTCCACCGCAACGGTGGTGGTGCTTCCGGAAATTTCCGAAAGGGAAATCGCCGTTAATCCGGCGGATGTCGACATGCAATTTTTCAGGGCTTCGTCTCAAGGCGGACAAAATGTTCAAAAGGTCTCAACCGCGGTCAGGCTGACCCACAAACCGACCGGAATTGTGGTTACCGCCCAAAGGGAG
>JADDYB010000126.1_pt1 | contig 22727 bp, 20 predicted proteins | sample 8641941 | NCBI WGS metagenome assembly JADDYB01 (sample SAMN16275377, study PRJNA637457) | freshwater sediment metagenome | isolation source: Lake Kineret sediment | place: Israel: Lake Kineret | collected 2013
CAGCGTCGGCTTAAGGGCGAAATAGGCAAAAAACGAAATAGTCGCCAGCGAAAGAAGCACTTCCAGAAACATTCTCAAGTCTTGATTACGCCGGTAAAGGGCAACGATATTCAGGAAAAATTCTCGGTATCTTAAATACTCTTTTCGCCAGCCTAAGGCCATAGCTTAACTGCCCCCTTTCGGTACCAACCTTAAAGTAAATGAAAGGACAGATGTTTCTGTCCTGCTTGAATCAAGGTTTATCATCTCGACCGTTTCGAAAATGTCCGAATCTTCCAAATTGACAATAAACTGGGCGATACCCGCTTCCGAAACAGAATTTCCTTTTACTTGGATAGTCCCTCCTGAATACGAATAGGAGGACAGGGAAGTGTCCGAGGGGAGATAGGAGACAATGGTGGAGAGGTAAGAAGAAATCGGTTTATCCTCCAGGGAGAGCGCGGAGAAAATCCGAATCCGCCTTTGGGTATTTCTGAATTCTTTTTCAAAATCGCTGGTTGACGCCAAGACAGCCTGTTTTTGTTCGATAAGATCATTTAAATCGACATTGCGGGCATCCAGCCAGAATCTCGAAAGGAAAGCCACCATGACGACCATCTCGGTGATAATCACGATTATCCTGAAAGTCGAGAGTGCCCAGACAAGAACTCGGCCGAACGTTGATCGGGCAAATTCTTCTTGGGGAAGAAGATTTATTTGGTTTTTGCTTTTTCGGGCAGCCATAGTAAACACGACGCCTAAGCGTCTAATCCAACTATATCATAGTAAGGAGGCTCGAGAGAAGTTATTTTTTCTTTGCCTTGGGCATAAGGAGCGAAAGGGAGCTTTTAATTCTGGCGGCCTTATTCTTGTGTATCACGTTCTTTTTGGCGGCTTTGTCAACTAACTTGATTGCGGATAGTATCTTGGCCGCCGTCTTTTGTTTCCTGGCAACCCGGATGGCAATTTCCAGGTTACCAACAATCTTCGAATTGACCAGAAACTTCCTTTTCGAGCTTCTTAAGGCTCTTTTGGCTGTTTTTGTTACAGGCATGCCTGGAGTATAATCTAACAAGTTTTAAAATACAACCAGGGCTATGCAAGAAATTTTAAATAAAGGTAAAAAGATTTTTCTGTCTCCGCAAAGCTCGGTCCTTTCGGCGGCAACCATCATCATGCTCATGGTTGTTGCCTCAAGGATATTAGGGCTTGTCAGACAAAGAGTCCTGGCCCACTTTTTTACGCCGGATGAACTTTCCTTATTCTTTGCAGCTTTCCGTCTTCCCGATTTGGTTTTTGAAGTTTTGGTTTTCGGGACCTTCTCGTCGGCCTTTATTCCCGTGTTTGCCAGGGCCCTTAAAAGGGGAAACCACGGTGCGTGGGAGATAGCTGGAACAGTCACCAACATCGGAATTTCGATATTTTTGGTACTTGCCGGCTTTGTCATTGTCTTTGCCAATAATCTTTACGGAGTTTTGGCTCCCGGTTTTTCAATCGAGCACCGAGATCAAATTGTGGCCATCGCCCGCGTCCTTTTTGCGGCCCAAGGCTTTTTTGTGGTCAGCTATGTCTTAACCGCGGTTTTGGAGTCCTCGCGAAGATTCCTGGTTCCGGCCCTAGCTCCGCTTCTTTATAATATCGGGATAATTTTAGGGACAGTCTTATTGGCCCCCAGGATGGGCCTGATGGCTCCCGCCTTGGGAGTTGTCATTGGGGCCTCGTCTCATTTCTTGATCCAGCTACCTTTGGCTATCAAGCTGGGTTTCAGGTTTATTCTCAGGATAAGAATTACGGATGAGGTAAAAAAGATTGGCAAACTGGCCCTTCCCAGGGTGATTGAGGTTTCCTTCTTGCAGGTGGCCAGAACCGCCGAGCTTTTCTTGGCTTCCCTTATCTCAACCGCCAGCTACACCTACTTTACCTTTGGGAATACGCTCCAACTCCTTCCGGTGGGGCTTTTCGGAACATCAATCGCCAAAGCAGCCCTACCCACCCTTGCCAGACAAGCCGACACCCCAGCCCTTTTTCGCCGGACGCTGTTCGGGGCGCTCTATCAGGTCTCTTTTCTGGTGTTTCCAATAGCCACCGTGCTTATCGTCCTCAGAATTCCCATCGTGAGATTGGTCTTCGGAACCGATATCTTCAGCTGGGAAGCAACTGTCCAGACCAGTATGGTTGTCTCGGCTTTTGCTCTTGGAGTCTTTTTCCAGGCAGCCTCCTCTCTTCTGGCTCGGGGTTTTTATGCCTTGCACGACACCCGAACCCCGGTGGCCATCTCCCTGGGAGCAATAGTTTTGAATATTTCCCTCGACTTTATCCTTATTAAAGGCCTGGGTCTTGCGGTCTGGGGATTGGCTGCCGCTTTTTCCTTTGCTTCTTTTTTCCAAGCAACCGCTCTTTTCTTGCTCATCAACAGAAAAATTGAAGACGGAGCAACAATTAAGGCAGTTTTACCGATTGCCAAAGCCGTCTTGTCTTCTTTCGGCGCCGGTGCGGTAATGTACTTTTTGCTCAAAATCTTCGACCGTTCGGTTTGGATTAAGCAGATTTCTTTCCTGGGAAAGATGGAGGGAGTCAAGAGCCTGGTGTTTGAAAAATTCGTTTTGGACACCCGCTACACCATAAATCTTTTGATACTGACAATATTCGTGGTCTTTATCGGCGGGGTAGTTTATTTGGGGCTTTCATTTTTATTCAAATCCAAAGAGCTGGCTTACTTTACCGGCATTATCAGAAAGACGATAATCGGCCGCAAGGTCGGGCGTATTCCCGAAAAAGAAACGGAAACGGTAGCACCCACCCCGACCGACACAACTCCGCCATAAAGCCTCTTGACAGAGCTTAGCACTCATGTTAGCCTACTGCTAAATTAATTGAAATGACTGGGGCACTTTCAGCAAGACAAACACAAATACTCAAGGCTTTGATTGATGAATATATCGAAACCGCCGAACCGGTGGGTTCTGAGGCCTTGGACAAAAAATATAACCTCGGAGTTTCTCCCGCAACTATTCGCAACGAAATGTCTGCCTTAACCAAAGCAGGATATCTCAAACAACCCCACACTTCAGCCGGAAGAATTCCGACTCCCGTTGCCATGAAATTCTACATTGACCAGCTCATGGAAGAAAAACAGATGAGTCTGGCCGAGGAGGTTAAAGCCAAAGAAGAAGTCTGGGACGTCAGGGATGACCTCGACCAGCTTTTGGCCGAGGCAACCCATGCTCTAGCAGAGCGTACCAAGAACATCGCCATTGCCGCCACCGACGAAGGCCGGGTTTGGCGCTCCGGCTACTCCAATATCTTTGCCAATCCGGAATTTTTTGACATTAAAGCCTGTTCAAGCCTGTTCTCGTTTATTGAGGAAGCGGAAAGAATGCACGAACTTTTCTTTGAAAGGCCCCTTTCGGGCTCCCCGATAGACGTCTTTTTCGGAGAGGAATTGGGCTGGCCGGATCTTTCGCCGGTTGGGGTGGTGGCCACCCACTTTAGCGCCAAGGGAAGAAAAGGGGCCCTCGGAGTAATCGGTCCGGTGAGATTAAGCTATCCGACAGTCATCCCCGTTTTGAGATATTTTCGAGACCTGATTGAGGAGGTTGCCCGCTCATGAAGAAAAAGGAAGAGATACAAACAGTCGTTCTTAAAACACAGCTTGCAAGAGCCCTGGCGGACTATGATAATTTAAGAAAGAGGGTCGAGAGAGAGAAAGAAGATTTCGAAAAATACGCCAACGTCAAGCTGGCCATCAGGCTTTTGCCGGTTTTGGATGTTTTAAGACAGGCACAGAAACATATTGGCGACCCGGGGATAGCAATTACCATTACTCAATTTGAAGATGCTTTAAAAGGGGAAGGGATAGAAGAAATTGAGGTGGTAGCAGGAGATGATTTTAATCCCCAATTTCAAGAGGCCGTTGAGGTAGTCGCTGAAGGAAAGGGAAAGGGCAAGGTAAAAGAAGTAGTCTTAACGGGATGGAGATTTACAGGCGGACCGGTTATCAGGCATGCTAGAGTAAAAGTTACCAAGAAAGGATAAAAAAATGAGCAAAATAGTCGGCATTGATTTAGGAACAACAAACTCCGTTGTTGCCGTGATGGAAGGGGGACGCCCCAAAGTGATTCCTGCGGCGGATACGGGAAGAAATATTACTCCTTCGGTGGTTGAGCCGGCAAAGAATTTGGTGGGCGATGTGGCCAAAAGACAGGTCATTTTAAACCCCAAGCACACCGTTTATTCGGTTAAACGGCTGATGGGAAGAAGGGATTCGGATAAGGAGACAGAAAGAACCAAGAAAATGGTTCCCTATGCCATTAAAGCAGGCAAAGACGGGGTTGCCGTAATCGACATCGACGGTAAAGACTATTCTCCTCAAGAGATTTCGGCAAGGATACTGATGAAGCTCAAGAAGGACGCGGAGGCTTATCTCGGAGAAAAAGTGGATTCCGCGGTGATTACGGTTCCGGCTTATTTCGACGACGCCCAAAGACAGGCTACCAAGCAGGCAGGAGAGATTGCCGGCTTTAAGGTAGAAAGAATCATCAACGAGCCGACCGCCGCTTCATTGGCCTACGGACTGGACAAGAAAAATGCCCAAAAGATAGCCGTCTATGACTTGGGAGGAGGGACCTTCGATATTTCCATTCTGGAGTTAGGAGACGGAGTTTTTGAGGTTAAGGCAACAAACGGGGACACCCACCTTGGTGGAGACGATTTTGACGAAAGGGTTGTTGACTACATTGCCGACGAATTCAAAAAAGAGCAGGCCGTTGACCTCAAGGCAGATGCCCAAGCCTTACAGAGAGTAAGAGACGCAGCCGAAAAGGCAAAGATTGAGCTCTCCGCGGCCGAGGAAGTTGAGATTAATCAGCCGTATATTACCCAGAAGGACGGACAGCCGCTTCATTTAACGATGAAATTAACCAGAGCCAAACTCGAAAGCCTGGTTGAAGATCTTATCGAATCAACAATGAAGCCGGTCGAGGCTTGCCTGAAGGATGCCAAACTTGATCCTCACGATGTCGATGAAATTATATTGGTCGGAGGCATGACCAGAATGCCCAAGGTGATCGAAACCGTAAAAGAGTTTTTCGGCAAAGAACCTAATAAAAGCGTCAATCCGGATGAAGTGGTGGCGGTCGGGGCCGCAATTCAAGCAGGAGTTCTGGGAGGCGAGGTCAAGGACATTCTGCTTTTGGATGTTACCCCACTTACACTCGCCATTGAAACCCTGGGACAGGTGGCTACCCCGATGATTCCCAGAAATACGACCATCCCGACCTCAAAGACGGAAGTTTTCTCAACCGCCGCGGATAACCAAACTCAGGTGGAAATTCATGTCACCCAGGGAGAGCGGCCATTGAGCGCGGACAATAAAAGCCTGGGAAGGTTTGTCTTGGACGGAATTCCCCCGGCTCCCCGCGGAGTTCCTCAAATCGAGGTTACTTTTGACATGGATGCTTCCGGAATCTTAACCGTCACTGCCAAAGATAAGGCAACGGGCAAGACCCAAAATATCAAGATAACCGGAGCCGTTGGATTATCCGATGATGAGGTCAAAAGAATGCAGGAAGAGGCAGAGAAACACAAGGAGGAAGACAGTAAAAAAGCAGAAAAGATAACTGCCAAAAACCAGGCGGACTCACTCGTCGCCGCAGCCGAAAAAGCCTTAAAAGATGCGGGAGAGAAAGCTCCTAAGGAAGTTAAAGAGAAAGTGGAGGAAAAGATAAAAGCAGTTAAGGAAATTATCGCCAAAGAAGATTTCTCGAAAGACGAACTGGATACAGCCACCAAAGACCTTTCCGAGACGCTTTCCCAGATAGGTCAAGCCATGTATCAAGGGGGAGAAACCAAAAAAGAAGAAGGGGAAAAGAAAGAAGAAGAGAAGGAAGAGAAGAAAAAAGAAGAAAAAGTTGAAGAAGGGGAAGTAGTAAACTAGGAATGAATGGCCGCGAAATCCGATTACTACGATATCTTAGGAGTCTCCAAGAGCGCTTCAGCTGAGGAAATCAAGAAAGCTTACAGGAAACAGGCCTTGGAATGGCACCCGGATAGACACAAAGACGACAAAGAGGCGGCCGAGAGGCGCTTTAAAGAAATCAACGAAGCCTATCAGGTTTTATCCAATCCCCAAAAGCGCTCGGCCTACGACCAATTCGGCCACAATGCTTTTTCTCCGGGGGGAGTTCCTGGGGGTTTTGGCGGGGCTGGTCCTTTCGCCCAAACCGGAAGATACGGTCCTTTTACCTATACCTATACGACCACCGGTGGAAACGGCGGCTCCCCTTTCGCCGGCTTTGATTTTGGCGACCCTTTTGAGATATTTGAGCAATTCTTCGGAGGCGGAAATCCCTTTAGACAAGCCAGACAAATTCCCCGGTATTCGATAAAAATCGATTTTATGGAGGCAATTCGTGGAGTTAATAAAGAGATTGAGGTTGAAGGAAAGAAAAGAAAAATTAAAATTCCGGCCGGGATTGGAGAAGGAGTGAGTATCAATTTTGGGGATTTTATGCTTTCGGTTAACATTGGAACCCACGAAATATTCGAAAGAGACGGGAACGATATCTTTGTTAAGGTGGAAATTCCCTATTCTTTGGCAACCTTAGGTGGAGAAATTAAGGTGCCTACCGTCGAAGGGGATGTAAAAATCAGAATCCGCCCGGGAACACAGTCGGGGATAATGATTCGCTTGAGAGAAAAAGGAGCCCCGAGACTTCACGGCCGGGGAAAGGGAGATGAGTATGTTCGGATAAACATTTTGGTTCCGGAAAAGCTGAACAAAGAACAGAAAAACCTCATAGATGAACTTTCAGACAAGGGCCTTTAGTCGTTTGACTTCTTTTAGCCTCTGGAGTAAACTTGGACTGGATTTGATGATTAATGGTGGGATTTTTGCCCGCCATTTTTATTAGATAGCATATGCAGACACCGAGAACAGAATTTGCTCAGGCTTTAAAAGCCATCGCCACCGAGCGAGGGCTTGACCCCGACGTTATCCTCGAAACCATTAAGCAGGCAATCATTGCCGCCTACCGAAGGGATGCCAAGGAGCGGGGAGACGAAACGGAAGGGCAGGAGTTTGACGTCGAAATTAACCCCACCAACGGAGAAGCCAAGGTCTTTTCCTGGCCGCTGGAGAAACCCGAAGAGAGAAAGGATGTGACCCCTCCCGGATTCGGAAGAATTGCCGCCCAAACCGCAAAACAGGTAATTCACCAGAAGATCAGGGAAGCCGAAAAGGGAGCCATTATGGATGAGTTTTCGGGCAGGGTGGGAACATTAATTTCCGGAATGGTTCTGCGATTCGACGGACCTAATGTCCGGGTCGATATCGGCAGAACCGAGGCCATCATGCCGGCCGAGGAAAGAATTCCCAACGAAAGACTCAATTTAAATCAAAGATTCTCCTTCCTTCTTAAAGAGATTATGGAAGGCCTTAAGGGAAAGGAGATAATCCTTTCCCGGGCCGACCCGGCTTTTGTCCAGAAACTTTTTGCCAGGGAGGTTCCTGAAATCGCCTCCAACAATGTTGAAATTAAACTGATTGCCAGGGAACCCGGAATTCGAACCAAGATTGCCGTTGCTTCAAACCAATCCGGAGTCGACCCGGTAGGCTCCTGTGTTGGCCAAAAAGGAGTCAGAGTCCAGGCAGTGACCAACGAATTGGGAGGAGAAAGAGTGGATATCGTTCCTTTTAGCGACAATATGGCAGATTTGATAGCTGCCTCCCTCTCTCCTGCCGAAAATGTCAGCGTCTCTTTGGATGAGGAGAACAAAATTGCTAAGGTTAAGGCTCCGGAGGATCAGCTCTCGCTGGCGATAGGGAAAGAAGGACAAAACGTGAGACTCGCGGCAAAACTTACTGGATACAGGATAGAAGTTGAGGGGGCTCCGGTTGAGGTAAAAGAGGAAGAAAAAGAAGAGGTCAAAGAGAAAAAAGTCCCGAAGAAGGCCAAAAAAGAGAAGAAAGAGCCAGAGAAAAAAGAAACTCCAACCGAGGAAAAAAAGGAAGAGAGTAAAGAATCTGTTCAAGAAGAAGTCCAAGAGACACCCAAGCCAGAATGAGAAGTTTCTTGGCGATAGTATATGGAAAAAAGACAATCTCGGCCTCCGATAGTCACCGTTTTGGGTCATGTTGACCATGGCAAGACGACTCTTCTTGATGCGATAAGGAAAACCTCCGTTGCGGCCAGAGAAGCCGGGGGAATAACGCAATCAATTGGAGCCTCCATCGCCACAACCAAAGAAGGCAAGAGCATTACCTTTATCGATACCCCAGGCCATGCCGCCTTCGGCAAGATGCGCTCGCGTGGGTCCAAGGTTGCCGACATTGCCATTTTGGTGGTTGCGGCCGAGGATGGAGTGAAGCCCCAAACCCTCGAGGCACTTCAACTGATTAAAGAAGCCCAAATACCATTTATCGTGGCCATTACCAAGATCGATTTGCCCTCAGCCGATGTTGAGGGGGCCAAAAGTCAGCTTACAAAACAGGGAGTCAATTTTGAAGGGATGGGTGGAGATACGCCAGTTCTTCCTGTTTCGGGCAAGACGGGCAAAGGAGTCGAAGAGCTTTTGGAAACAATCACTCTTCTTTCTGAGGTATCCCAAATCGAAGCCGATCCCAAAGGGGAATTGGAAGCGGTTGTCATTGAGACGCAGAAAGACAAGAGAGGTCCTTTGGCAACGGCGGTGGTTAGAAATGGAACTTTAAGGGTAGGCGAGCCTGTCTTTGCAGAAAACGTTGCCACTAAGGTGAGAGGGCTTTTCAATTACAAGGGAACTTCCATAAAAGAAGCCCTTCCCGGAGAGCCGGTGCAGATTCTTGGTTTTGAGATATTGCCCCCGGTGGGGGCAAAAATCACTTCCCTGGCCGGGGAGGTGACGGAACAGCCGGCCGAAAAGCCTGACCTGGGGCAATTTAAACTCCGAAAAGGAGAGATTGCCGTCATTATCAAGGCCAAAAGCACCGGAAGTTTGGAAGCAGTCTTGGGGGGTGTTCCTGCCGGGATAGTGGTTGTTGATTCCGGGGTTGGAGATATTTTTGAGTCCGACGTGCTTTTGGCAAAATCATCTGGGGTGGGAAGAATCTTTGCTTTTGAGTCGGGCGCCTCAACGGCAGTCAAAAAACTTGCTCGGGCAGAGGGTGTTGTCATTGAAGAATTCAAGATTATTTACGAACTTTTTCTGAGACTTGAGGAGCTTGTCAAAAAGGGAGAAGTTGAGATTTTAGGAAAAGCGGAGATCGTGGCCTCCTTTCCGTTCGACAACAAAAAGATCGCCGGGGCAAGAGTGGTTTCGGGTAAAATTGCCAAGACGGATACCCTGACTCTTTTAAGGGGAGAAAAGAGATTGGCAAGATTAAAGTCATCTCCCTTAAAAAACAGAAGCAGGAAATTGCTGAAGCCAAAGCCGGAGAGGAGTTAGGGATTCTCTTTGAACCCCAACTTGCTTTTGTAATTGGGGATGTGATAGTATCCGTGCGCAAACAATAAAAATGGAAAATTCATTCGCATCGATAATTGCCTCCGCCAAATCTGTTTTGGTGCTCTTGCCTTCTAAGCCCTATTTCGACCAGATTGCCGCCGCCCTTTCGTTCTATTTGGCCATTAAGGACAAAAAAGAAGCGGCGATAGTTTGCCCTTCCCCCATGATTGTGGAGTTTAACCGCCTGATTGGCGTCAATAAAATTTCCACGGAGGTGGGGAATAAAAATTTGGTGATCAGATTTGCGGGTTATAAGGCCAGCGACATCGAAAAGGTCAGCTACGACGTCGAAAACGGAGAGTTCCGCTTGACCGTTGTTCCCAAGACAGGCTTTTCCTCTCCCAAAAAAGAACAGGTCGAGCTATCCCACTCGGGAATTTCGGCCGACACGGTTGTCCTTATCGGGGGAGGCTCAGAAGCCCATTTCCCGGCTCTTTCCCAAGAGCTTTCCGGAGCAAAAATAGTCCACATCGGGACAAGGGCTCTTTCGGGAGAAGGCCAAGCCCTTTCTTTTGCCAGGCCGGCGTCTTCGGTTTCCGAACTGGTTGCCCACCTTATCCAAGAAGCGGGACTGGCGATTGATGCCGAAATTGCGACCAATCTATTAATGGGCATTGAGGAGGGCAGCCGGGAGTTTAAAGGCCAAGATGTGACGGCGGATACTTTTGAAACCATTGCCACCCTTTTGCGGGCAGGAGGCAAACGGGGTGTCCAAATTCCGGATAAATCCGCGTTTCCTGCAGGGGCCATTCCCGGCGAGGTTCTTCAAGACCCCGAGAAGAAGGAAGAGCCCCCGAAAGATTGGCTGGAGCCCAAAGTTTATAAGGGAACTTCGATCGGCTAAGTAATTTTAATTTTGCTTTTTGAATTTTAATTTGGGGTATGTTATGATACCCAGGATGCTTACAAGGTTATTCGTTTAATCGAATTACTTTGTTCGACACGACACATGGCGCTTTCATCGGACGAAAAAAAGACAATTATTAAAAAGTTTGCGAGAGAATCGGGAGACACTGGTTCCCCCGAAGTGCAGATTGCGCTTCTTTCTCTTCAAATAGATAAGTTGACAAGTCACTTGAAAGAACATTCAAAAGATGTACACTCAAGACGCGGGCTATTATCAATGGTCGCCAAAAGAAGAAGACTTTTAACCTATCTTCGCAAACGGGACGAGACCCGTTACAAAAAACTCATCAGTGAACTAAAGTTAGAGAAATAGATGAAGAAAATTGAAAAGTCCATCGATTTAGGTGGACGAGAATTAACACTCCAAACAGGAGTCTTAGCAGAACAAGCCTCGGGTGCAGTTTTGGCCCAATACGGTGAGACGGTTGTATTGGCAACGGTTGTGACCGCTCCCCTGAAGATGGACCTCGGCTATTTTCCCCTGACGGTTGAATATCAGGAAAGGCTTTACGCCGGAGGGAGAATCAAAGGCAGCCGGTGGGTCAAGCGCGAGGGGCGACCGACCGACGAGGAGATACTCTCGGCGAGACTTATCGACCGCTCAATCCGCCCCCTTTTCCCGGAAACTTACAAGAAAGACGTTCAGGTAATGATTACTGTTCTTTCGGTGGATATCGAGAACGACCCCTCGGTCCTCTCGGCCATTGCCGCCTCGGCCGCTATCGCCATTTCACCGATTCCCTGGAAAGGTCCGGTAGGCACGGTCAGGGTCGGCAAGAAGAACGGAACTTTCTTTACCAACCCCGTGGATTCCGAAATGGCATTTTCCGAGATGGACCTGGTTGTTTCGGCAACCAAGGATGCGGTTCTGATGATTGAGGCCGGAGCCAAAGAGGTGGACGAAGATGCGGTCATCGGAGCGATAGAGCACGGACAAGGCGAAGCCAAGAAGATTATCGAAGCCATTGAGGATTTGGCCAAAGAGGCGGGAAAAGAGAAAGAATCCGCCGGAGAAAACCTTCTTACCCCCGAGCTTAAATCCAAAGTCAAAAAACTTTTGGAGGATAAGACCGAAGATTTGATAAAAGTCATGGCTGAACGAGAGGGAGGAACAGAACTTGAGGAGATTAAAACTGCCATCATGCAGGAACTTGCCGAGGAGTCTCCGGCGGCGGTTGGCTTGGTCATTGACAAAATGGTCAAGGAAAAGGCAAGAGAGATTACCCTAAAGGGCAAAAGAGTCGACGGCAGAGCCCCGGATGAGATAAGAAAGCTTTCCAGCCAGGTTGGGGTTCTTCCCCGAACCCACGGAAGCGCTATTTTTCAAAGAGGGCAAACCCAGGTCTTAACCGTCACCACTCTCGGGGCCCCATCAATGGAGCAGCTCATCGAGTCGGCCGAAGGAGAGGAATCCAAACGCTACATCCACCACTATTCGATGCCTCCTTACTCTATCGGTCAAACCGGAAGAGTGGGTTATCCCTCCAGGCGCGAGATCGGTCACGGAGCCTTGGCGGAAAGGGCCCTGGAGCCGGTAATTCCTTCCGCTGAGAAATTCCCTTATACAATAAGAATAGTTTCGGAAGTTACAAGCTCAAACGGTTCGACCTCGATGGCTTCGGTTTGCGGCTCAACCCTTTCTTTGATGGACTCAGGAGTTCCGATTGCCTCCCCGGTTTCGGGAATTGCCATGGGCTTGGTGATCGACAGCCCGAAAAAATATGTTGTTTTATCCGACATCATGGGACTTGAGGATTATATGGTTGGGGATATGGACTTTAAAGTTGCTGGGACCGAAAAGGGAATAACGGCAATGCAGTTGGACGTCAAAACTTTAAACCTTTCCCCCGAGATTCTGAAGAAAGCTCTGGCTCAGGCCAAAGAAGGCCGTGCGAAAATCCTAAAATCAATTCTCGAAACCCTTGCCGAGCCGAGAAAGAATGTTTCAACCTTTGCTCCGAAGATTAAAGTTGTCAAGATTCCTCCGGAGAAAATCGGGGAAATAATTGGTCCGGGCGGAAAGATGATTCGGAAAATTATTGCGGAGACCGGTGCCCAGGTCGAAGTTGAAGACGACGGTAGCGTGAATGTCTCCGGAATGACAAGCGAGGCGGTGGAGGCAGCCCTTGCCAAGATTGAAGGATTGACCAAAGAAGTTGTTGCCGGCGAGATATACGAAGGAGTAGTTCAAAGAATTCAACCCTTCGGTGCATTTGTGGAGATCCTTCCCGGGAAGGACGGCTTGGTGCACGTCTCGGATATGGGTGAGGGTTTTGTCAAAAATCCCGAAGACGTGGTGAAACTTGGAGACAAAATCAAGGTCAGGGTCAAGGAGATTGACAACCTGGGAAGGATTAACCTTTCCATGAACATGGATCCTGCAAAGGATAAGCCCCGCGAGCGCCGGGAGTCCTTTGGCGGTCCAAGAAAGTTTGGTTCAAGACCAAGAAGAGATTTTGGCGAGAGACCCCGCTCGGGAGGACCCCATTTTCCCACGAGTAGGTTTTTGGACCAGAAGAAAAAGAGCTTCTAGGGTGATAAAATCTAATTAATGGATGCCGCTGCCCAAGAAATAAATTCATTAGTAGCCGTTGTTAAGGGGGCTTCGCTCCCGGAAAAGCTTACCGAAGTCGTACTGGTAAGATTAGAACAGCTTTCTAAACTTACAAATTCCCCGACTTTTCTTCCCGAGTATGACAGGATAAACCGCTATATCGAGTGGATTACGAAAATTCCCTGGAAAGCCCGGACCCAGGACAACCTGGACCTGGTCAATGCCAAAAAAGTTCTTGATAAAAATCACTACGGCTTGGGAGAGATAAAAGACAGACTGTTGGAATACATGTCGGTGATGAAGCTTAATCGGGAGAAGCCGGCCGGGCTTGAAATTACCCGGGCCCCAATACTTTGTTTTGTGGGTCTGGTGGGAACGGGAAAAACCACCATCGCCTTTTCCATTGCCGAGGCTTTGGGAAGGCACTTTTCCCGAATTCCGTTCGGGGGAATGGGAGACCCACTCGACTTAAGAGGTCAATCCCGGATGCATGCCGAGGCGGAACCGGGAAAAATTATTAAATCTTTGGTTACCAGCCAGAGCAAAAATCCGGTGATTCTTTTGGATGAAATCGATAGAGTTACCGATGCCGGACGCGCCTCGATTATGGGAGTTTTGGTGGAACTTTTGGACCCGGAACAAAACCACGAATTTGTCGACCATTACATCGATTACCCGGTTGATTTATCCGAAGTTCTTTTTATCGCCACCGCCAACAATACCACCAACATTTCGACAGCGGTTTTGGACAGAATTGAGCCGATCGCCATGCCTTCCTACTCGGACAACGAAAAAACAACCATCGGTATGAACTATATCTTAGGGAAAGCAATGGCCTCGGCGGGGATTCCCGAAGGAGCCTTAACTATCGACCCTGACGTCTGGGCAAATATCGTCAGGCCCTTAGGCTATGATGCGGGAATAAGAACTCTTGAGCGAACCATTGAAGGCATAGTCAGAAAGGTAGCTAGGGCAATAGTTGAGGGCAAAGGGACCACATTCCACATCACTGCCCAAAACGTCAAGGAATTCCTGCCCCAATAAGATGGTGGACGAGCAAAAACTTAATACACTTCGGGAACTCAAGAAGAAAATGAGGGAAGATATGAATCTTCCTTTGAGAAAATCCGCCACCAATCTGGTTTTCGGAGAGGGCTCCCCCGATGCTAAATTATTTTTTCTGGGGGAAGGCCCCGGCTACTGGGAAGACCAAAAAGGCAGGCCTTTTGTGGGCAACGCCGGGGCTCTTTTGAATCAACTCCTTTACTCTATCAAACTCCCGAGAGAAGAAGTTTTCATCACCAACGTTATCTGTTACCGCCCGTCGGAAAATAGAGACCCGTATCCTGAGGAAATAGAAGCCTTTGAACCCTATATCAATGAGATGATTGAGACCATAAAGCCTAAAGTCATCGTTACCCTGGGACGGTTTTCCATGGCCAAGTTTATTCCCGGAGTAAAAATAACTGTTGTTCACGGCAAGCCCCACGGTGTAGACTGGAAGGGAAGAAAACTGATCGTGATGCCGATGTTTCATCCGGCAGCGGCCTTAAGAAGCGGGGAAGTTTTAAGACAAATTAAAGAAGACTTTCTCAAACTCCCCGAACTGATTAAGAGGGCGGAGAAAGTTGAACTCAAACAAATGAATTTAATATGAATACACTAAAGTTTATTGCACTCTCGGGTACAACCGGAGTGACAGAAAATTTTTATATTTACGAATACGGAAGCGATATGATTATCGTGGATTGCGGCGTGGGCTTCCCCGAGGCTGACATGTTTGGGGTAGACCTGGTTATTCCCGACTTTTCCTACATCAAGCAAAATGCCAACAGGCTTAAAGGAATACTCATCTCTCACGGACACGAGGACCATTTGGGGGCACTCCCTTTTCTCTTAAAGGAGGTTCGGGCGCCAATTTATGCAACTCGCCTTGTTGCTGGTTTTATCGAAGACAAATTTGAGGACTATGAACTGCCTTCTCCGAAGGTAAATGTTTTTGACCCAGAAAGGGATGTGATTAGCCTTGGAGCTTTCAAGATTACTCCTTTTAGAGTGGCCCATTCGGTTCCCGACGGTGTCGGTTTTGCCATCGATACTCCGGAAGGAAAAATATTCCACGTCCCTGATTATAAATTCGACTGGACGCCTGTTGATGCGAAACCCTTCGATATTTCGAGAATGACTTCGCTGACTTCGGAGGGAGTTTTGGCAGTCGCCTCAGACAGTTTGGGTTCCACCACCCCCGGATACACCGAAAGCGAAAAGGCAATCGAGGGAACAATTGAAGAAATTGTCAGAAAATCCAAAAAACAGGTTTACTTCACGACCATTTCCTCCAACATTTCGAGGATTCAGCAAGCAATACACGTTTGTATGCGGTTGGGGCGTAAGATTGTCTTCATCGGCCGTTCCATAGAAAGAAAGTCCGAGATTGCCAAAAGCTTAGGCTATCTCCACTATCCGGACGATTTGGTGATTACCCCAAAGCAGGCAAGAAAACTTCCCCCCGAGCGGATAATGTATATTATTTCCGGAAGCTACGGCCAGCCCGGAAGCGCCCTTTATCGGGTGGCCATCGGAGAACACGACTACCTTAAGATTAACCCCGGCGATTTGGTTGTCTTTTCTTCTGACCCCGCCCCTCCCGGCTCGAAAGCAAACATCGATTTTGTGGTCGATAAACTGATCGAGATCAATGCCGACGTCCACTATTACGACATGCAGGAGGACCTGCACGTCTCGGGCCACGGGTCCCAGGGAGATATTCTGATGTTATTTGGACTTTTGAAGCCTAAATACTTTATTCCCATAGGAGGAACGGTCAGGCATATGAGAGCCTACAGCATTTTGGCGCAAGGGATAGGTGCCGAGGCCAAGGATGTTTTCGAGCTTACCCCGGGGCAGATTATCGAGTTTAAAAATAAAACAGCCAGAATTGCCGGCAGAGTACCTGTTAAAAATGTTCTGGTCGACGGCCTTGGCGTTGGAGACGTCGGCAATGTCGTCTTAAGAGACAGACATGTTCTGGCAAGAGACGGAATTGCCGTTGTCATCATTCAGTTTGACGGGGCCCAAAGGAAGCTTGTGGGAGACCCGGAAATAATTAGCCGAGGATTTGTCTACGAGGAAAAACACAAAGGATTTTTGCTGGAAGCAGCCAAAGATCTCAGGAAGAGTTGCGACGGAGGGAAAAATTTTGACAGTAAGTATCTTCGGGATAGGACAATAGACTTTTTGGAAAAATACTTCTACACAAAGACGGGCAGGCGTCCTATGGTCCTTCCTCTGGTTGTAGAGGTTTAACCCCAAAGTCTATAATGTAATTTGGTATGGCCAGAAAACGACGCTCAACCCGCAGAGCTTTCAACTTGAAGCTTAAAAAGGGAACGGTTTATTCGATCGTTCAAGTTTTCTTCTTTGCCCTAACCGGGCTCATCCTTATTTCTTTCTCCAGAAGAGGCATCATCCTTGTCAGGTTTAACGATCTTTTGATGGGCTATTTCTCTTGGGCAACTTTTTTTCTCCCTTTTATTTTTCTTTCTTTTGCGCTTCTTGTTGCCAAAGTCAAAAACCCCTTGGGCCAGCCGAATGTGGTTATCGGAATACTATTGTTTTTTGTTTCCATTGTCACTCTGGGCAGAGCCGGGGTTGTCGGCAGGCTGGCCTGGGGAGGAGCAAGCTCTCTGATTACCTCGGCCGGGGCTTTTATCGTGCTTTTGGGAACAACCCTGGTGGGGCTCATTATCCTTTTTAATACCTCTTTCGAACAGGTGATAGAAATAATCGGGGCAATTCTCGGCCAGGGGCGGAAGTATTTGTTAGGAGATAAAGTGTTTTCGAAGGCCGGGCCCCGAGGGCCGCTTAAGGTTTCGGGGGGTGCGCCTCCTCCGGCGGTACCCAGGCGGCCGGAGCCGGGAGTAGCATTGGAACAGAAACTGGTGAGTAATGTCCCTGGGGAAGAGAAGGTTTGGAAGTATCCCTCGATTGATTTACTTAGCGATGTTGAAAGCGGAAAGGCAAATCGGGGGGATATTAAAGGGAATGCGGCCACAATTGAAAAAACTCTTGAGTCTTTCGGAATTACGGCCAGGGTGGTCGAAGTTAATTTAGGGCCTGCCGTTACCCAATATGCCCTTGAGGTGGCTTTGGGAACCAAGCTTTCCAAAATCACCTCTTTAGAAAGAGATTTGGCATTGGCCCTCTCCGCCCCCACGGGAACAATAAGAATTGAGGCTCCGATTCCGGGCAGAAATCTGGTGGGAATCGAGCTTCCCAACATCAGCCCGGAACTGGTTCCTTTAAGAAGGCTGATGGAGTCCGAAGCCATGAGGGATAATCATTCGAAGCTGGCGGTTTCGTTGGGCCTGGATGTGTCCGGCAAGGCAATCGTCACCGAGATCGGCAGAATGCCCCATGTCCTTATCGCTGGGCAGACTGGTTCCGGAAAATCCGTGTGTATTAATGCCTTTCTGGCCACCATCCTTTTTCGGGCAGCCCCGTCCGAGGTGAAACTCATCATGGTCGACCCGAAGAGGGTCGAGCTTACCAGCTATAACGGAATACCCCACTTGCTTTCCCCCGTCATTGTTGAACCAGAGAAAGTCATCTCGGCCTTAAAATGGATTCTTGGAGAGATGGACAGGCGCTACAAGCTCTTTGCCCAGGCAGGCGCCAGAAACATCGACGGCTACAACGAAATGTCGGGATTCCAGGCTCTTCCCTATATTGTTCTTTTTATCGACGAGTTGGCGGATATTATGCTTTTTTCTCCGGTAGAGGTTGAAGATGCCATTACCAGAATCGCCCAAATGAGCCGGGCGACGGGAATTCACATGGTCTTGGCAACCCAAAGACCCTCGGTCGATGTCATTACCGGTCTTATCAAGGCCAATATTCCCTGCAGAATCGCCTTTGCCGTTGCCTCTCAGGTAGACTCGAGAGTAATTTTGGATACTCAAGGTGCCGAGAAACTGTTGGGCAGGGGCGACATGCTTTACCTTCCTCCCGAGCAGGCCAAGCCGGTAAGAATTCAAGGGGCTTTTGTCTCGGATAAAGAAACAAATGCGCTTGTTTCTTTCCTTAAAAATCAGGGGGTTTCCCCGCAATACACCGAAGAAGTGACCACCATGCCCAGGACGAAAGGAGGGGCCGCCGGCATCGAAGGCAGCGATCCCTTATTCGACGAAGCGGTTAAAGTCGTCTGTCAATACGAGAGAGCCTCAGCCTCACTTTTGCAAAGAAGGCTTTCCGTCGGTTATGCAAGAGCCGCTCGAATTATTGACCAGCTGGAGGCCGCAGGAGTTGTTGGGCCCGCAGAAGGGTCAAAGCCCCGCGATGTCCTTGTTCAAAACGCCGAAGAATATCTTGCCTCTGCCTCTCAGGGATCTGAGCCCTCCCAACCGGTTAGTTAGAACAGATGAAAACAATAGGTAATCTTCTTAAGGATGCCCGCGTCAAAAAAAGATTTTCTTTGGCAAAGCTGGAGGGCGAGACCAAGATAAAAAAGAATTTTATTAAAGCGGTCGAGGATGAAAACTGGAAAGCCCTTCCCGATTACCCCGTCGTGGTGGGATTTGTCAAAAACATTGCCAACTATCTGGGGGTAAAAGAGCGTTCGGCCGTGGCTCTTCTGAGGAGAGATTATCCTCCCCAGAATTTATCGATCAATCCCAAACCCGACGTCTCGAGACAATTTGTCTGGAGTCCCAAAATGACCTTTATTGTCGGAGTGGCAATAGTTATCGCCTTAATTTTGGGCTACTTGGGCTTTCAGTATGCCGGCTTTATCAGTCCTCCCCCTTTGAGCCTAACCCAACCTCAGGAGGGCCAGGTCGTGGGTAGCGGGAGTGTTATTGTTGCGGGAAAAACTAAACCGGAAGCAACCGTTAAGGCCAACAACCAGCCTATTTTGGTTAACGAGGACGGGACTTTCAGTGCCGAGGTTGAAATCTTTAAAGGGACATCCGAGATTGTGGTCGAAGCCACTTCTCGTTCTGGAAAACAGACCGTTCTAAGGCGTAATATTAAACCGGAGCTTTAAAACATGGACGGAGTTCAAAAACTGTTGGTCATAGTCGTTATTTCCTTAACCGCCCTTCTGGTGGTTGTGGGCATCCAGGTACTTTTAATCATCGTCGATTTAAGGAAAGCCATTAAAAGGTTAAACAGTATTTTGGAAGACGCCATTTTAGGAGGTGGACTTATCCGTCCCGAGAAGTTGACCGGAATAATTGAGATATTAAAGAGAAATAAAAAACTCGAATCTCACGGAGAAACAGAAATTTAACTCAATGATTGAAGCGCTTATGCGCTGCGCGTAGAGTATCTAATCCTGCATCGGGATTCTTGAGATATTTATCGAAACGCTTCGAAGCCTCTTCGGGAGTAATGCAATGCGAAAGCTGGTCAGCAATTATATTGCATAGTTCATCATTAGCAGCATTGCGTGCAACCCTGATTTCCTCATCGGTTCTTATCCCGATGAGCCTGCGCAGCGATTGGCCGAATCCAAAGAAACGTTCTTGCATGCTTCGAATTATAGTTTCTTCTTTGAGGATTTCAACAATAAGTCTGGATACGACGGTTGAGTGACGATATAATCAAGCCAATGACCTCGGATGAAATCCGCAAAAAATATCTGAAATTTTTTGAAGAAAAAGGGCATCGGCAAATTGAGCCCGTACCCCTTGTCTTGGAAAGCGACCCCACGACTCTCTTTACTTCCGCCGGGATGCAGCCTCTTATTCCTTATCTCAAAGGCGAGCCCCATCCTGAAGGGAAAAGGCTGGTCGATATTCAACCTTCCTTAAGGCTCCAGGACATCGAAGAGGTGGGAGATGCCTCCCACACCACGTTTTTTGAGATGTTGGGCAACTGGAGTTTGGGAGATTATTTCAAAAAAGAACAGCTTGGGTGGTGTTGGGAATTCTTTACAAAAGAGCTGGAATTAGACCCGGAAAAATTACACGTTTCTGTCTTTGAAGGGACAAAGGAGGTTCCAAAAGATACCGAATCGGCCGAGGTCTGGAAGAGCCTGGGAGTACCCGAGAAGAGAATTCATTACTACGGAGTGGACAAAAACTGGTGGAGCAGAAGCGGAACGCCGGAATCCATGCCCGAAGGAGAAATCGGAGGACCGGACTCCGAAGTCTTTTTTGAATTTGAAGATGTCAAACATGACAAAAAATACGTAGAAGGTTGCCATCCCAACTGCCCCTGTGGCAGATTTATGGAGATAGGCAACTCCGTCTTTATCCAATACGAGAAACAAAAAGACGGAAGCCTCAAAGAACTACCCCAGAAAAATGTAGATTTCGGGGGAGGGCTGGAAAGAATAGTAGCAGCCGTAAATGGTTACTCTGATGTTTTTCTCACGGACATTTACAAACCTGCCGTAGAAGCCATCGAAAAGAAAACAGGCGTTAACTATGATTCTTCGGGGGAGAGTGCAATCGATTTTAGGGTAATCGCCGACCACCTAAGAGCTGCAATAGCTATTGCTTCCGAAGGCATCGAGCCATCAAACCGGGGGCATGGATATATCTTAAGGAGATTATTAAGAAGGGCAATCGTTCGCTATTCTCGGCTGGCCGGTAAGGAAATTAAAGATTTTCTAAAGTCTAATAATTTGGACTCAATTGCAGAGGTTCTAAATGGAATAAAAGTTAAAGGGGTATTTCAAGCAGAGTGGGATAAGTTCGCGAAAACATTTGATACGGCCTATCCTGTCTTGATGAAACTGGCCACAAGAAAAGAAGAAAAAGTAACAGGAGAAGAAGCTTTCGCATTGTTTGAGTCTCACGGATTATTGCCCGATGTCCAGAAAGAAGTTTTAGAAAGAAGGTTTGGGAAGAAGATCGACTGGGACGAATTTAAACAACTTTTTGAAAAGCACCAAGAACAGTCAAGGACCGCCTCCGCGGGTATGTTTAAGGGGGGACTGGCCTATTCTTCGGAGGATGTAACCAAGCTTCATACGGCGACTCACCTTTTACACTCTGCCCTGAGGAAGGTTTTGGGAGAGGAGGTCTCCCAGAAAGGTTCGAATATAACCGCAGAAAGGCTACGATTTGATTTTTCCTGTCCCGAAAAACTAACCGATGAAGAAGTTGAGAAAGTAGAGAGTCTGATTAATGAAGCTGTTGATAAGGATTTGCCGGTTTCGTTTGAAACCAAAAGCTTAGACGAGGCCATTGCCGAGGGAGCTTTGCATTTCTTTGGAGAAAGATACGGTAAGGAGGTTAAAGTCTATACCGTGGGGGAGCCTTCGGGAGAATGGTTTTCTAAAGAGGTTTGTGGGGGGCCACACATTAAGAACACCAAGGCTATCGGCCATGTTAGAATAGTAAAGCAAGAAAAAGTCGGCTCGGGAACGGTTAGAGTTTATGCAACCAACAAGCCCGAGTAGTTTTATATGGATTTCAAAAGTTTTTTATCGGTTTCCAAATCAGCAAAAACAGAATATTACTGGGCTCTAGTTATTGAACCGGGCTGGGTTCAAGCCGGCATTTGGGAGATTGAGGGAGAGAAAGCCAGGGTTGCCTCGATAAGTCCCCCGGCAGCATGGGAGACGGATGAAGAGATTGTCGGTGCGGCGGACACCGCCCTTTCTGCCTCCATTCAAACCCTTCCCGAAAACATCGGGGAGCCTTCCAAGACCGTCTTCGGAGTTCCATCTTCCTGGGTAGCCGAAGGCCAAATCAAAGCCGAGTTCCTGCAGAAGATTAAAGGGATCTGCGCGGAGCTTTCCCTGGAACCAACGGGTTTTGTTGTTCTTCCCGAGGCGATTGCTCATTTGATTAAATCCGAAGAGGGAGCTCCTTTAAATGCCGTAGTCATTGGATTAGGTGGCGAGAATATTGAAATTTCCGTATTCAAACTCGGGAATTTGGTTGGCAATTCGGTGGTGGCCAGGAGCGTTTCGATTGCCGACGATGTTGGAGAAGGCCTGGCCAGGTTTGCCGGGAGCGAAGCCCTCCCCTCGAGGCTTCTGCTTTTTGACGGCAAAGAGGGGGAACTTGAAGATATCCGACAAAACCTTCTTAAGGTTTCCTGGGAAGAGCACGAGAAGGTTAAGTTTCTGCACACTCCCAAGGTAGAAATCATTGAACCGGACAGAAAAGTTTTGGCCACGGCTCTGGCCGGAGCATCCGAAATTGCCAATATTGCCAGTGTGGAGGAAATAAAGAAAGACTACCCCGAAGAGGAAAAAGAAGACACTTCCGAAATCGAAAATGTTACCCCGCCAGACAAGCAGATGGCGACCGAAGATTTGGGTTTTGTGGTTGGTGAAGACGTTGCCAAGAAAGCCGAAGTTCCGTCTCCGGTTGCCGAGCCCCCCTTTGTGCCTGCGGTTTCGGCCGCGGCTTTACCAAAAACACCCATTCTCAAGGGATTGGGGAATATTTTTGGTGGGCTCAAGGGAAAAATAATCTCGTTTTTAACAGCCAAGGAGCGGGTGGGCGGGCATAATCCCGCCAAAAGGGTGTTTCTCCTGGGCGGAGGGGTTTTGGCCTTTTTTGTTGTCTTGGGATTTATCCTTTGGTGGAGTTTGAGCCGGGCAACGGTGACCATTTACGTTTCTTCCAAGAGCATTGACGAAAATACCGAGGTGACTTTTGATACCGGGGAAACCAGTGCCGACTTGGAAAAATCGGTTCTTCCGGCAGAAGTTATCAAAACTACCGCCTCCGGGGATAAAACAAAGTCCACCACGGGGACCAAAACCGTGGGAGAGAAGGCAAAAGGAACAGTCACTATCCGCAACGGCAACGCCAGCATCATCAATCTTCCCGCAGGCACA
>JADDYB010000128.1_pt1 | contig 22546 bp, 21 predicted proteins | sample 8641941 | NCBI WGS metagenome assembly JADDYB01 (sample SAMN16275377, study PRJNA637457) | freshwater sediment metagenome | isolation source: Lake Kineret sediment | place: Israel: Lake Kineret | collected 2013
GTAAGCCTCTTTTTCTATCTGCCTTTCTCTATCTCTCATGTCCTCATTCTTATCCATCATGGTCTCCCTCTGAATAAAAGGGCAGCGCCCTTGTAACCTGTCTCATCTTTCACCTTTCCTCCGACACAATACACTCTCTCGTTATGGTTGGATTCTTTATAAGGGTTTGCAGGAGTTTTAACTGGTGGTGTTTTAGTACAAGTCTAGAGGGTTTTGAGGTCATTCATCGTGAGGTCATAAGCTTTTTTCAGGCAAAGAAGAGCTAATTTTCATTATCTATCTAGTATTATGAGCATTCTGTTAGTTTTCTGTTGATTAGTACGGCAGATGCTCAATCGATAGGTATTAAATCGCAAAAATAGAATGAATCCCTCAAAACGACCTCGCCCTTAACGTATGCCACCTTTTCCCTGAAGAGGGGGCCGTCAACCACGAATGAGTGATACTCCCCATTCTCACCACCCAGATCAACTGTGGAGGGGAGCTCACCCAGGAATTGTTCATCAATTAGTCTTCCAGCAAATTCTCTACCAAGGACTTTCGAGTCGATACAGGTTGTGATTGCCGTGAATCCCAGACGAATGAACGTTGTGAGCACGTCAGTGGTATCCCTCCCCCATAGAGGAAAAATCCCTCTCATCCCGATGCGGGAGAGGTTTTCCTCCCGGTATTTCCGCACATCTTCCAGAAAAATATCTCCAAAAATGACAGCTGAAACACCAGCCTCCTGGAACCTCGTGAGTGTGTTTCGCATCCTCAAACTGTACTCCTCAGTGGACGTATTCGTAGAAATAAAAACGTTCTCAAGAGGTAATCCCAGAGATTGTGCCTGATTTTCGAGCAAGGTTCGCCTGACACCGTGCATGCTGACCCTGTCATACTCTTCTGTTATGGTGGTGAGCAGAGCTTTTATCTCGTACATTTTCAGGGTTTCATGCAGCGCTAAAGCACTGTCTTTACCACCACTCCACGAGAAAAGAACCTTTTCCATGATTCAATTCACTTTTTCAGGCTGCATCATTTTAAGGAATCTCTAGTACATGATGAGACCACCATTCACGTGTACGACCTCACCTGTTATGTACCCTGCCAGGTCAGACACTAAAAAGGCGGTAACTTCACCAATATCTACAGGCTCACCCAGTCTCCCCAGGGGAATCTCCGATTCTATCTTCTTTCTGGTTTCATCTGTCAGAGGGAGCACCATATCCGTCGCTATGAACCCAGGGGCTACCGCATTCACCCGTATCTTGTAGGGGGCCACTTCCAGTGCCAGACTCTTGGTGAACCCGAGAACGCCTGCCTTCGTCGAAGCGTAGTGGATCTCATGATCTGTCCCCGTGAATGCCACGCAGGACGAAATATTCACGATCGATCCCGATTTTTCTTCTTTCATGCGGATGACTGCCTCCTTGGAGCACAGGAAAACCCCTGTCAGATTGATGTCAATGACCCTTTCCCAGTCCTTTAACGATAACTCCCAGGTCTTCAGATGCTGATGGATACCCGCGTTGTTCACCAGGATATCTATTCTCCCGAACTCGTTCACTGTTTTCTCGAATAGTGAATTGACCTCGTCTTCTTTTGAGACATCAGCTTTCACGGTAAAGGATTTTCTCCCCATTTTCTCGATTTCTCTGACTACGTCTTCCGCTTTTTTTGCTGATTCTGTGTAGTTTACGACGACGTCAGCTCCATACTGGGCCAAAGTGAGGGCGCAACCCTTTCCAATCCCTCGGGAGCTTCCAGTGACTACCGCTTTCTTTCCTTTTAATGACAGCATGCTTGATAATTGCCCCGTGCATATTAACCTTTTTGGTTGAGCAGATGTTGGCAAGGGTCCACTAGATGACAACGCATTGGTAAATTCTAATATGATGGTGTAGAGGCGCACATAGAAATGCCTTTAAAGCTGGACAAGAAGACTCTTCCATGAAGTACCATGCTGTGCTCTCAAGAGAAGGGAACTGGATTGCTGCTTTGTGTCCTGAATTGGATGTGGCTTCAGAAGGGAAAACGGTAGAAGAGGCTATGAAAAATTTAAAGGAAGCAATTGAACTCTATCTTGAAGATGAGGATCTGAAATCAATCCCGAGGAAAGAGATAAAAAAAACATTAGAAATAACTCTCTAATTCTTCTCAAAGAGCTTTCGAAAATCTTTGTAGGTTAGACTTGCCTGTCTTGAGGTGCTAAGGCTATGGTTCGCCTTGAAATCAGACTATGATGGGATTGAAGGCTATTGCGTCTAACGCTTTCATCAAAGATTTCGGTGTTTGGAATCAGACCATGTGGGGGTGAAAGATAGTCCATGTTCATTTTTGCATAACTCACCAAAACACCTGTTCCAGACTGCATCAGGACCCCTCCAAAAAAGAGGGCTGGAGAAAATTTCATAAACTTCAAAAAGTAATGAAAGTATGGAACGACCGAAAAGTGATATGGTTGAAGAGGCAGTGAGAATTGTAGACACGGCTTCCGAAAAAAAGGTGACGTTGAGACTTCTCGGTGGCCTTGCAACCCGATTGCATTGTGAGGACTTAACCTTCTGTAAGAGAGATTACTCAGACATTGATCTTGTGGGGATGTCAGCAGAAAAGAATAAGATTATTGAAATGTTTGTCGACCTGGGATACATACCAAATCATCCGTTCATTGCGCTTCACGGCCACAAGAGGCTGCAGTTTGAGGACACGATCAACAACAGGCACGTGGATGTTTTCCTCGACCATTTTGATATGGACCACGACTGGGATTTGTCTCATCGGTTACACCTTGAGAAGTACACCCTCCCTTTGAGCGATCTCTTGCTCATGAAGCTGCAGATCTGCAAAATAAATGAAAAAGACGTGAAAGACATCCTAACGACCTTGAAGGACTGTGATATCGGGGAGAGTGATACACCCCACGTCATCAATGTGGAGTATGTGGTGGAAAAGTGTTCGGAGGACTGGGAGTTGTACGAATCAGTCCTCGAGAATTTAGGAACTATTCAGGAGCTCCTGGGAGGATACGACCTGACGGGGGAGGAGAGGGTCATCGTTGAGAAGAGGCTCAGAGATTTGACGAGGAGGCTCATCAACCACCCCAAGACTGCACAGTGGAGGTTGCGCTCTCTCGTGGGAAAGCACGCCCGGTGGTGCGAGCCCGTGGAAGAGGAATGAAATAGAAAAAGAGGGGTGGAATAGTATCCAGTCTCTTAAGGATTTTGAATTTACGCCCGTGCTAACTCTACTGCTCTTAGGGCAGCTTCTGCCATACTGTCAGCAGCACTGTAGCCATGCTCTTTCAGGATTGATTTTCCTTTTTCTTCGTTCGTCCCCATCATCCTCACCGATATGGGTATTTCTGGAGAGAACTCCACAATACCCTCGGCAATCTGGTCGCACCGGGTAATGCCGCCGAAGATGTTGATGAAAATGGATTTTAACCCCTTTTGCTTTGTCACAATCTCCAGGGCTTGCTTCATGTTTTCAGCATTGGCTCCACCGCCCACGTCTAAAAAGTTTGCTGGCCTGCCGCCGCATTTCTGGATGATGTCGAGAGATGCCATGACTAACCCTGCACCGCACCCGATAATGGCAATGTCACCCTCCAAAGACACGTAGGAGAGGCCAGCTTTCCTTGCCATTCTTTCCAGCTCTGTGTACTCCTCTTCTTTGGGTTCGAACTTCTGCCTGTACAAGGCGTTATCGTCCACGTTCAACTTTGCATCCACTGCTGAGAACCCCTCTTTGGAGAGAGCGAGGGGGTTGATTTCAACGAGTTCAGCATCGTATTTTTCACAGATCTGGTACAACTTCAGGGCGATACTGGTGAAACTGAGTAAATTCTTTCCTTCTAACCCCATTTTTTTCCCTAATTCTAAAGCGTGATACGGTCTCAACCCAAGGGTGGGGTTAATCTCTATTTTGGCTATTTTTTCAGGAGTTTTCTCCGCCACTTCCTCAATGTCGATGCCACCTTCTGAAGAGGCGATGGCCACCAATTTCCGGGACGTTCTGTCGACAACAAACCCAAAGTAGTACTCTTTTTCAATGTCCACTGCTGGGTAGACGAGCAATTTCTTCACGGGGATTCCCTTGATTTCCAAGGATAATATGTTCTTTGCAGTTTCTTTCGCCTCTTTTTCATTCTGGCAGATCTTGACTCCTCCAGCTTTACCTCTTCCGCCCACTAAAACCTGGGCCTTTAAGACGACAGGATAAGTAAACCCTTCAATTTGAGAAGGATCGGTGATAACCTTACCAGAGGGCACGGGAATGCCGTGCTGAGCAAAGATTTCTTTAGCTTCATATTCGTACAGCTTCATGGGTGACCTTTTTGATGGAGCATTTAAAGGTTTTCGTGTCGAGTGTGGAGAGGATTCACTGACAGCTTTATACATCATTCCCCTGGTTAACAGCCCACAATACTTCTGCGTTTCAAATATTCGAAACTCGGTAGATAATTAGAGGGTTGACTTTCGTGACAATCACAATCAGTACCCCACACGTTTATAACTCTTCAGAAGATACCAGGCTCATGAAAACAAAGGATCTCATGGGAAAGAAGGTATATGACAAGAATGCTTTCGAAGTTGGTAAAGTCAGTGAACTGGAAATAGAAGCGTCCTCATTCACCATAAAGAAAATTTTTATCAAATCTGGTATGACAAAGCAATACTGGGTTTCTCCCGAGGACATAGACCGCGTTGGTGACACTATTATCCTTAAAGTCACGAAAGATGAGATAAAGTCATGACAATTAACCCATCTTGATCTGATAAGCGCAGTAATTCTCTCCCTTTGCCATGGAGGCTATCTTTTCCGGGCTCTGCTCCAGTAGTGTTTTCAAAAACTGGGTGTGGATGTTACACACCTGGGGATACTTCTGGGCTACCTGGTAGAAGGAGCAGTTGTAATTCTTCAAAAGGTAGTACCCTCCATTATCTTCCACAGAAGCGTAAGCTCCCCATTCATTCAATATGGAAGTCACAATGTCGACCCGCTCTCCCATGGATTTTCCCACAACCCGTTCCCGATAAGGCTGCGAGAACTTCGTTCCAATTTGTTCAAAGATCAAATCCACTTTTTCCTCTCCATTCTCCTCCATGATCTCTTTAACTAACCATTCTACCAGCCAACTGTAGTATTTGGGGAACAGTTCTTCTGCTTTTTCCGTAATAGTGTAGAGCACTTTAGGCCTCCCTATGCCTTCTTTGAGGGTCTCTCTTTTCACTAAAGAGTCTCCTTCCAGTATGGTGAGGTGCTGCCTTACAGCAGTGGGGCTGATCCTGATTTTTGAACTTAGATCATCGACAGTGCAGCGTTCTCTCTTCAAAATCTTGAGTATTTCGTATCGGGAATCGCACATACTCACGGGGTTCATCAACCTCTCTTGGACCTTGAGTTTAAATAACTTTCGACAGAACTGACTTTTTAAAATGATAAAATCACCAAAAGTTAAAAGGGTCTGTGACAAAGGAGGGCATGGTTCGTGTGGTGGTGTGCGGCATCCTGGAGAATGAGATCAAGAAAGTGGCTCTTGAATTAGAGGTTCGTGTCGATGTGATGTTCATGCCTGCCCGTTTATGCGCGTATCCTTTAAAGTTGAAAGAAGAGCTGGAACGCCAGTTAGGAACGAATGAGGATTCAAACCTTTTAGTGTACGGAAAATGTTTCCCAGGAATAGACGAAATGTGCAAAAAATATAATGCTGAGAGGATTGAGGGGGAGAGCTGTTACGAAATTGTGGCAGGAGAGAGATTTCATCAATTGCTGGGAGAAGAGCAGGGTACCTACTTTTTACTGCCCCGACTGTGTGAAGCATTTGAAGAGTTGACGGGATTCTCCAGAGAGATGAATCAGATTTTGTTCAGAAACTACAAGAGATGTGTGTTCTTGGATACAGGAATGGGCGCCAGAAAATGCAGGGAGGCTGCAGACATCATCGGGTTACCCTACAAGAAAGAGTATGTGGGTGTCGAAAACCTGAAGAAGCGGTTGAAGGACTTGCTGCGCAGGAATGACAGTAAAAAAGAAGGGACATGACCCAGTAGATGAATTGTAATCTTGTTCTACCATTGAACTTCTTGGCATGCCCTCTTTTCATACTAAAAAGAGATGAGTTGAAGAGAGAACAGTGACAACTCTCTCAGAGAAAGGTTTATAATTGTAGCCAGGGTTAGAAACTGTATGTCTGATGTGAAGAGATTTCTTTCCAATGTGCCTGGTGTCGGAGGTGTTTTCCTTATGGTTGATAATGCTATTGTGCAGAGCACATTTGAGAAAGATGTGAACTTCCTCTTGAGAGACCTCTCATTGATAACAGAAGTTCTCACAGAGAAATACGGCACTGTCCAGAAAATATCATTATCAGGCGAAAGGAATCTACTCTTCTTTTATCATAAGAACATGATCCTGGGAATAGAGGGAGATAAAAGTGTCTCACTCCCCTTGTTAAACATACAGGTCAAAATATTCTTCAAAGAGACAGAATGAATCATAGAACTGCCAGCCTCTGCTCTGTCTTATACGATCTCCCTTGATCTGAAACCAAGAAAGTGGAAGGAAAGATGATGATTGTCAGGTTAGCGAAACTTAAACTGTAACTATTCTACAGATCTCTCAAAAAAGCAATATGTGCACAGCATGCAACTCTTTCAAGACTTCCTGTCAATTTTAAGCCTGTGAACTACCTTTTAAAGATTCTTGAAATGTTTTTGTAGATTCCAAAAGAGTATTCCTCACTCAAGATACCTGCAGTGGAACGAGTATTCTGCACATTTTCAAGGAGAGCAAAAGTTTATATAGCAGAAACCTCATAAAGAGTGTCGAGAGCCAGAAGACTCACACTCATACTCATCCATGCAGGAAATCTATTTCTGGCTTATTTGGTGATATAAATGAAGAGAGAGAAAGCTGTGATTGGAGAGATTATTCGGAAGAAGGCAGGGGGTGCCCGGGTGAAAACTGATATCGGTACCACCAAATACCTTATTTATGCTCAAATTGATGCCAGCGGTGTGGTAGAACGACCTGATGTTGTAGGTGCAATTTTTGGTCAGACTGAAGGGTTACTGGGGGATGACCTGGACTTGCGAGAGCTGCAGAGGACAGGGAGAATCGGGAGGATAAGTGTCGTCGTCAACTCCAAGAATGGTCGTTCACGGGGTTCTGTCACCATCCCCTCCAGTCTGGACAAGATTGAGACTGCAGTCCTGGCTGCATCGCTGGAGACAATAGATAGGGTGGGACCCTGCGAAGCCAAGATTACGGTCGCCAAGATCGAGGACGTCCGTACGTTGAAGAGGAACTACGTCATTGACAGGGCGAAGGAACTGGTTCGCTCCATGTTTACAGATGTTTTACCCGAATCCCAGGAGATCACGGAAGAGGTCAAAGAAGCAGTGCGGATTAAAGAGATTACGAAGTACGGGAAGGACAGCCTGCCTGCAGGGCCGAATATTGACGATTCAGATGCTATCATTGTGGTAGAAGGACGGGCAGATGTGTTGAACCTTCTCAAGTATGGGATACGGAATTCCGTGGCAGTTGAGGGCACCAGCATCCCCAAGAGTATTATTGATCTGTCCAAAGAGAAGACGGTGACAGTCTTTGTCGATGGGGACAGAGGTGGGGAGTTGATCCTCAAAGAGTTAATGCAGTTGGCTGAAGTAGACTACGTGGCCAAGGCTCCTCCAGGAAAGGAAGTGGAAGATTTGACGAAGAAAGAGACCATTAAGGCACTGCGTAACAAGATCCCCGTGGAACAGGCCCTTAATGAGCTTCAGGAGAAGCACTTGATAAAAGAAGAACCTGAAGAAGCCCCAAAATCTCCTAAACCACCTAAAGACGATTTGGATAAGTTAAAGGAGTACATTCAGAAACTACCCGGCACCCTGGATGCTTATCTGCTTGACGGGAGTGACAATTTGAAGATCAAGGTATCGGTGAGGGATCTAGTGGACGCAATATCACTGACCGATGATGTGACGACCGTCGTCTTTGACGGCGTGGTCACCCAGAGACTGGTAGATCTGGCTACAGAGAGAGGGATTCACTGCCTCGTAGGAATAAAAATTGGCAACATTACCAAGAAACCTGTCGATTTGAAAATTCTCTCCTTTGGCAGCGCTGTAGAAGAAGAAAGCGAAGTCTATTAATTTTTTATTTTTGTTTTTCTTTTAATTTCCCCTTTTATTCACTTTCTCCATGTTCTTGATTGACAATCACTTCAAAATATTTTGAAGTATATCGAAAAACCTTTATATATGGTAGAGGAATAGTAGTTATGAAAAAGGTTATCACTCTTCTCGTGGTATCCCTTCTGATGGCAGGATGCATAGCTCAGGCTCCCGAACGAGAGAGCCCTGCACCACCGACAGAAGCACCAGTCACCCTACAGCCTGTAGAGGAACCTACCATGATGCTCGACACCTACTATATGTTCGCGCCCTACACGCCCATCCCCGTGACTGTTACCGGGGTTAGGCAGCGTTACCCCTTCAACCCTGTAAACCTTGAGGAGGTCTCACTGACTTCCGCCCAGGTGGAAGCACTCCAGAAAAATGGATTTGTGGTAGTCCCTTCGTGGGACAGCCAGTTCTACGATGTGTACAACAACTGCAGGGAGAACAATGTGCCCATTTTTGTCACTAGTGACTCCGTCCTCCACACCTATCACATCCTGTACGATTACACGTTGCGGATTCTGGAGACTGAACACTTTTCTTCAGACCTCCTCACTCTCACACTAAAGATGAGGGATGCATCATTGAAGTACTACAAGGAAACGAACGATACAGAAGCCTTAAAGAACGTGGCTTTCTTCTGTGTGGCGGGGAAACTGCTGGACGAAACCTTTGACGTTCCCACCGAAGTACGTGATCTTGTCCAGGCAGAACTAAATCTCATTGAAACGCATGAAGGGTTCTCTTTCTCTCCCCTATTTGGGTACAGAGAAGATTACTCCCAGTACGTTCCCAGGGGACATTACACACGATCAGAATCCCTGAAAAAGTACTTCAAGGCCATGATGTGGTATGGTAGGATCATGTTCAGGCTCAAATCAGAGGAAGAGACTTTGCAGGCTCTGTACATTGTTCTGGCCATCAGAGACACGGGGACACAGGACGTATGGAGTGCGATTTATGACCCCACTGTCTTTTTCGTTGGGAAGTCGGACGACCTCAACATCTATGAGTACACTGCTCTTGCCCACAAGGTGTACGGAGAGGAGTTCACGAGTTCAAACCTACGAGATGCCGAGAAATTGAAGCACTTCATCGAGACAGCCAAGGAGTACAGAGACCCCAGGATAAACTCGAGCTGGGTTAAAGACACACAAAAAATGGAGGAGGAAACCAGGGGATTTCGATTCATGGGACAGCGATTTATCCCAGACTCCTACATGTTCCAGCAGCTCGTCTATGACAAGGTGGGCACTCAAAAAAATCCGCGGTTGTTTCCAAAAGGACTGGACATCATGGCAGTTTTAGGGTCTGAGAGGGCTCTCCTCTATTTGGAACCTGAGAAAAAATACATGAACTACGAAAAACAGATGGAAGCTCTCAGAAAAGAATTCTCAGGCCTGGATGAGTCCACGTGGACCCAGAACCTCTACTGGACCTGGCTGTACTGTCTGATACCCTTACTGGGGAAGAAAGGTGCAGAATACCCCGTGTTCATGCAGTCAGATGCCTGGGTAGACAAAGAGTTGAACACTGCCCTCGGAAGCTGGACTGAGTTGAGGCATGACACTCTTTTGTATGCGAAACAGAGCTACACCGTGGGAGTTACAGCCATACCCTCAGAACCTGCGTTCACCAAAGGGTATGTGGAGCCCAACCCGTATGTGTATGCGCGGTTAGCTTCCCTTGCCCGCATGATGCGGGAAGGATTGGAACAGCGGAACCTCTTAATGCCTGAGTACAGTGAAAAGCTTGAGACACTGGAAGCTCTTCTCCTGCAGTTGAAGACTATTTCTGAAAAAGAGCTCTCCGGGGTAACCCTCACCAAAGAGGAGTACATGGCTATCTGGAACATCGGGAGTACTCTGGAGTCTTTGGTCACCTTCGAGACTGCTGTGGAGACAGAGACTGATGAGGACATAGGTGTAGTGGCTGACGTGCACACTGATCTGAACACCAAGCAGGTGCTTGAGGAAGGCGTGGGTAACGTGTTCCTCCTCTTCTGCGTCGTCAATGTGGAGGGGAGAATCTTCATAGCAGAAGGCGGTGTCTTCTCCTATTACGAGTTTCTGCAACCCATGAGCCAGAGGCTCACTGACGAAGAATGGCAGTCCATGGAAAAGCCCGCTCTTCCCGAGTGGACCAAAAGCTTCATCATCCAATAATTTTGTTTTTATTTTTGATTTTATTTTAATTTTGCATCAATTTTTCACATTTTCTTTGTTTTCACTTCAAAAATGTTCCCTCAACTTTCTTTGTCTTCCATCTTACTGTAACGCCGTGAGGTCAGTGAGAAAAAAGGTGGTCCCTGAGTTCATTGATCCAGTTCAGATACCTTCAGGTAGTCTCTTCCTCATTTTCACTGCATTCTTGCACCTGCATCAACCTTTTCATGACTGGAATCTTTCCCAACTATTCCTTAGGATAGAACCCCGAAAATGATGAAAAAGCGAGGAGAATAGATACTATTGTCCGAGCATCAGAAACCTTTAAATAGGTGAAGGTATAACCTACAGAAATAATCTTTCAATTCTCACAGGGGATGAGGGTAAATGCTCGTCGAAGAAATCATGATAACTGACGTGGTCACAATAAGTGTCCCCGGTAGGCGGAAGACAGCTCTGGAAATAATGCGAAAGCATAACGTTTCAGGGCTTCCTGTCCTCAAAGAAGGAACGAAAGAGATCGTGGGATTCGTTTCTCTCGACGATCTCATCAAACATCCTGATGAGGACCAGCTGGCTCTGATCATGAACCGCGACGTGGTAACAACCTCTCCGAAAGCAGACATTAAAGAGGCAGCACACGTCATGTATGAAAAGGACACAAAACAGATCAGCGCCGTTGAAGATGGTACCTTAGTGGGGTTACTCACGCTGAAAGATTTGGTCATGAAGGGAATCTCCAAAATGCAGATAGCAGAGAAATGTGAAAAGTACATGAAAGCCAGCATCCTTGCAGTGTGGCAGGAGACTCCTATCCCGCTGGCAGCTCAGATCATGCGGTATGCCAAAGCACTGGCAGCAGTCGTCTTGAACGATGAGGGTGAGTTGGCAGGCATTGTAGACAACGTGGACTTTGTGAAAGCTTCCGAAATCGTCAACGTACTCCAGAAGACAGACATACAGCAGGAGTCTGAAGGCGAGGAGTGGGTATGGGAGACCAAGAGCACGCTCTACGTGGGTACCGAACGGTTGAAACTCCCTGACAAGGCAGTTAGAGAGTTAATGACGTCTGAGGTCATCACGATTACTCCGATGACTACTGTCACGGAGTGCGCGAGAAAAATGAAGAAGCACAGCATCGAACAGATCCCTGTCATAGATGCGCAGGGGAATTTAATCGGAATTGTGAGGGATTACGATCTTTTGAGAGCTTTGGTGAAATCATGAGTTTGATGGACGTGGCGCTGCGCCGAGGTTTTTTTTACCCCTCTTCTGAAGTTTACGGAGGTTCTGCAGGTTTTTATGATTTTGGGCACCTGGGAGTGTTGTTGAAGAGGAAATTCGAGAACACGTGGCGGAAGTACTTCTTGGGATTGGACCAGAACTTTGTAGAGATCGAGACCTGCACCATTATGCCCAAAGCCGTATTTGAGGGTTCTGGGCATCTAAAATCGTTCAATGACCCCTTGACTGAGTGCGGGACCTGCCATGTGCGGCACAAGGCGGATTTACTTCTGGAAGAGCACGATGTAGAGGCTGAAGGATTGACTGCTGAGGAGATGAGTACTCTTTTGAAAGAAAAAAGTGTGAAGTGCCCCCGCTGTGGTGGTGAGTTATCAGAGGTGCGCTGGTTTAACATGATGTTTGAACTGGACGTGGGAGCAGCAGAGAGTGGGGAGAAAGCGTACCTGAGGCCTGAGACTGCCCAGGGTTCTTACATGTCTTTCAAGAGGATGCACGAGGTACTGAGGAACCAGATTCCCATGGGGTTAGCCATCATTGGGAGGGTGTACCGGAATGAGATCTCGCCGCGCCAGGGGTTCTACCGGTTGCGGGAGTTGAGCCAGGCAGAGCTCCAGATCTTTTTTGACCCCGATACTCTTGACGAGCACCCGTGCTACGACTCGGTGAAGGATCAGATCATGCGCATATATGCGGTGGGAGACAGGGACAAAGAGGTGCGAGAAATACCTTTAGAACAAGTGGAAGCGCCCCGATTTTACCAGTACTACATGGCAAAGGTGCAGGACTTCTATGTAAAGGTGCTGAAGGTGCCCCCCCACCTGTTCAGGTTTCGTGAGTTGTCTGAAGAAGAGCGGGCCTTCTACAACAAGATCCACTGGGACATGGAAATTTTTACCGAAAGCCTGGGTGGGTTCAAAGAGGCAGGCGGCATCCATTACCGAACTGATCATGATCTATCGGGACATCAGAAAGCGTCAGGAGAGAAGATGGAGATTAATGTAGAGGGGAAAAAGTTTGTCCCTCACGTTCTGGAGTTGAGCTTTGGCGTGGACCGTAACGTACTCATGCTCATGGATCTAGCGTACACGGAAGAGCCAGAAAGGGTCGTATTAAAGTTACCTTCCGTAGTTGCCCCTTACACAGTGGCAGTTTTCCCCCTGGTCAGTAAAGACGGCCTGGTAGAGCTCTCGTACGACATTTATCTGAATTTGAAAAAGGATTTTGATGTCTTCTTTGATGAGAAAGGTTCCATCGGCAAGAGATACCGGAGACAGGACGAGATCGGGACTCCCTTTTGTGTCACCGTAGACTATCAGACACTGGAGGATGGCACAGTGACAGTACGGGAGCGTGATTCCATGGAGCAGACACGCTTTCAGAAGGAAAAAGTGGCAGACACCTTAAGAAAAGCATACTAACCAGGAATGAAGGCTGTTTCTTCTATTCCTTCGACGTACCCATGTCATTTTTCAAAGATAAAACGAAACCCTGAAAGAGTAACCTTTATATGGAGAGGCGGAAAACTCGTTCCATGATCCCAAATCATGGTGTCTTTCTTCAACAGACGATTGTAACCATATTCAAGGACATGTGGGAGTCGCTCAAGCAGTTTATCATTAGGTACCAAGTGCGTATTCTGAGTGTCATTGCACTGATTGTCGTGTACTTCGTGGTGACCCGCGTGCTCTTACGGGGCAAGGTGTACAAAACTGCTCAGAAAGAAGCCGTGTGTCTGTTAACCATGTCAGGAAGGGAACGGTCTTTAGAATACTTAGAGAAGTTCGGAGGCATGACCGGTGTTGAGGTGCAGGTTGTCAAATTCTTGCGGGAACGAGGAGATGTTCCCAAGAAGTATCTGGAAAAGACCTTTGGGACAAAAGCGGTGCAGAAATTAATTGACAACAACATGATCGAGGTTAGATAAAAGAGGAGGAACTCACAGGCCAAGAGAATAGCAGACGACCAGTATTCTGTTCCCTCTGACAGAGCCAGAACCCAAATCACTGCTGAACTCCCGAACTCCCGACTTACCTGTAGTGGAGGTCATGAAATGGGTAAGGTAGCCCCCAGTGTGAAGATGATGCTTTCTGGGAAACAGTAGTACCTTTGATCTTCAGTGAAGAGGGCTGGGCTGTCACATCAGCAGAACCTGACCATACTACTACCCTTTTGCGTGTTGAACCTCCCGCTTCCATCCTCGATTTGTGCTGCAGCCCTGGGAGAGGTTCCCCATGAAAGAGAACGCAGTTGTCCAGGAAATCAGAGAAGAACTGAGCCAAAATACAGATCATGAGTATTACGACTCTGTGAGAAAGTTCTTCAAAGAGAAGGTCACTTTTTATGGAGTGAGGACATCTGTTGTCAGGAAGATTTCTGCGCACTATTTTTCACAAATCCGGAAAAAACCAAAAGAGGAATTATTTGAGTTGTGCGAATCTCTGCTGCAATCAGGGTCCACTGAAGAGAGAACCATTGCTTTTGACTGGGCTTTCCGAATCAAGAAAGGGTATGCACCATTAGATTTTAGCACCTTTGAATCGTGGTTGAAAACGTATGTGAAAAACTGGGGGTCATGTGATGATTTGTGTACACACGCCTTGGGTGAGTTCATCTTCCAGTTTCCCAAATTCATTGCAGAGGTGAAAAAGTGGACAGAATCGGAGAATCGATGGCTGAGACGGGCGTCTGCCGTGGTCTTGATCTATTCCATAAGAAGGGGAGGGCCAATTCAAGAGGGATTTGAGATAGCGGATATCTTATTACAGGATGGGGACGATATGGTGCAGAAAGGTTATGGATGGATGCTAAAAGAGGTCAGCAACCTGTATCCAGAGAAGGTATTCGAATATGTGATGGCAAACAAAGAGAGGATGCCGAGGACGTCATTACGATATGCAATTGAGAAATTACCACCAGAGTTGAAGAAAAAAGCGATGGCGAAAAGTGAATGAGGTTCATTTTGTATTCTTTTCTGAACCCATGATTTCCAGAAATTCTACACAGTCACCAGTTTTAATTATCCACCGACTTTTGACAATAGATTACTTTCGAAACTCGGTGGATAAATAAGAATGAGGATGAAATACCTGCGCATTTTTTTTTGGTTCAACCATCATATCACAGTTTTGAGGTGGCTCCGCGACGTCACGCAAATTTGATTCATAATCTCAAGAAATGATGATACCACTTGAGAACTACCAGAAAGGAGCTCCTGTGTCCTTTCACAACCCCTACTGTGGAACCATGGCGTAAATCCAGGGCGTAAATTCAAGCCTTCATCAGTAACCTTTAAGTATGTGTAGGTATATGGAGAATAAGGAATCCAAAAGAGACGTTCTGGAAAGTAGAACCCGACTGCAGCATTCAATGCAGAAGACCTGACTGCATACAAATCCCAACTCTATCCTTTGATCTCAACCTTGCGCTTTGATGTACTTGTTGAGGATTCCATGAAGAGGCGATAGCATGAATGGGTTATCCCCTGAAAAACTCAGAAAGGAAATTGATCCCAAGAAAATAAAGTGCAAAACTACTGAAGAGATATCATCATTAGAAGAGATCATTGGGCAGGAAAGAGCGGTGAAGGCGCTTAAATTCGGTCTAAACATAAAAGAGCGTGGGTTCAACATTTACGCGGCCGGTCCCCCCGGGACTGGGAGAGAGACAGCAGTAAAAGGCTTTCTGGAAGAACTGGCAAAGACAAGGCCGGTACCTTCAGACTGGTGCTACGTGAACAATTTCCATAACCCCTATGAGCCCACAGCAATAGAGCTCCCCCCAGGCAAAGGGAAGGTATTCCAGAAAGACATGGCAGACCTCATCACTGAGGTGCGGAGGGTGCTCCCCCTCATTTTCCAGAGTGAGGACTACGCGATACGAAGGGATCAGACAATCAAAACGATTGAAGATGAGAGGAAAACCCTCCTCACCCAGCTCAATAAGACGGCTCAGGAGAAGGGGTTCATCCTCCAGAGTTCGCCCCTCGGGCTGCTCACCATTCCCTTGGTGAAGGGGCGGCCTGTCAATGATCAGGAGTTCGTGCAGTTGAACCCTGAAATGAGAGACGAAATTCAAAAGAAGAGAGAAGAGTTAGACACAGATTTGAGGAGCGCTATGAGGCAGTTGCGAGAGCTCGCAGCAAAAGCTACTGAAGCTATAAAGAAATTGAACCATGATGTTGCCCTTTACGCCATTGGCCACTTGATAGATGACCTAACAGTGAAATACAAAGAGTTCAATGATGTTTCCACCTATTTGAAGGAGGTGCAGAGCGACATCGTCGACAATATTTCACAGTTTGTCAAAGAATTCGAAGCCCCCCCTCCACCTACTCCTTTTCCCACCCAGTGGATGGAGGAGCTCACTTTTAGAAAATACGAGGTCAACCTCATCGTCGATAACTCACTACTTCAGGGCAGTCCTGTCATCATAGAACACAACCCGACGCACCAGAATCTGTTTGGAAGGATGGAGAAAGAGGCCCAGTTTGGCGTGCTAACCACTGACTTCACCATGATCCGCGGCGGTTCCCTGCACAAAGCCAATGGCGGGTATCTGGTGTTACCTGTGGAGGATCTGTTCCAGAACATGTTCTCGTGGGAGGGGTTGAAACGGGATCTCATGAACGGGTTTATCACCATCGAGGAGGCAGCAGAACGGTTAGGCTACATGACGACGAAGGGATTGAGGCCTGAACCCATTCCCCTTAATACCAAGGTCATCCTCATTGGGAACCCACTCATCTACCAGGTGTTATACTCTCTGGACCCCACCTTTAAGGAGCTTTTCAAGGTGAAGGCAGACTTTGACACGACCATGGATCGGACAGACGAGAACATCCTGAAGTATGCGGCCTTCATCTGCACCTTGTGTAAGAAAGAGGAGTTGAGACACCTTGAAGCCTCAGCTGTAGCCAAAATCGCTGCGTATGGCTCGCGATTGTGTGAGGACCAGGAGAAGTTGTCCACGCGATTCAGTGATCTCGCAGATATTATCAGGGAGGCCAATTTCTACGCTGTTCAAGAGAACAGTAGGTACATCACCGATATTCACGTGAAGAAGGCTATTGAAGAGAGGGTCTACCGCTCCAACTTGATCCAGGAGAAGATCCGTGAGATGATTGAGCGGGGCATCCTTCTCATCGGCACGGAGGGCGCAGTAGTTGGGCAGGTGAACGGCCTCTCGGTCATAGGCCTGGGAGACATTGCCTTTGGACAGCCTTCCCGATTGACAGCCAGCATGGGTATGGGCAGAGAAGGGATCATCGATATTGAGAGAGAAGCACAAATGGGAGGGCGCATCCACACGAAGGGAGTCATGATACTGAGTGGATTCCTCACAGAGAGGTACGCTCAGGATAAACCCCTCAGTTTGAGTGCCCGCCTGGTCTTTGAGCAGAATTACGAAGGCGTGGAAGGTGACAGTGCCTCCAGTACGGAGCTGTACGCTCTGCTTTCCAGTCTCTCAGAGCTACCCATTAAGCAGAACTTTGCAGTGACGGGATCAGTGAATCAAAAGGGCGAGGTACAGGCTATTGGAGGGGTAAATGAGAAAATTGAAGGGTTCTTCGAGGTGTGTAAGGCCAAGGGATTAACAGGGGAGCAGGGGGTGATCATCCCTGAGAGCAATGTGCAGAATTTGATGGTAAAAGAGGAGGTCGTTGATGCAGTGTGGGCAGGGAAGTTCCACATACATGCAGTGAAGACGATTGATGAGGGCATTGAGATCCTTACAGGGATCAAAGCAGGAGCGCGAAGAGCTGACGGGACCTTTGAGGAGGGCACTGTGAACGACAGGGTGGATAAGCGTCTGAAGGAGATGGCAGAGACCATGAAGGGATTTACAGGGTTCGGAATGGAAGGAAAGAGGAAATAGAGATCAGAGATCTGTGGAAAGTGCTGGAGAAATCCCTGCAGATCGAATCTCTTTTCTCTTGAGCAATTGTGGTGTAGACTTTTACCCTAAATTACTGCCACTACCCTGTTAGTGATATTCATCTGCACTTCAAAAAAGAGTATATTCTCTTTTTTGTGAGCAGTCATTAATTTTTGATGAGATTATGCACCTTTTGCCATTTTCTTAGAAAAATATAGGCTATGCCTCACCTTGGAAAAAATGTGAACATAAATGATGCAAACTGTTATAAGGCGATGTAACATTTCATTATCGATGGAAGAATGATCAGCATCAATGAAACCTATCTGAAGCAGAGAAAAAGAGCTCTGCTCCAGGTGTGGTTTCAGAGGAGGAGGTATAACTATGAAAAAAGACAATGCCAAAAGAGCTGAGGAAAGAACCTCAGAATGTACTCAACCAGGTAGGAAGCAATCCCAGACTGAAAACAGCCCAGCAGAGGTGGTCTGCCCTGTCTGCGGGAAACGACTGGGCATCCACAACATGCCAACCATGAAAGCAGTCATTGAGGAAAGCCTCTATCTTGCGGAGGATACCTGTATTGTGGGTTCCAAGGTAGTTCTGGAATATACCTTTGGCCATTACTACGATGAAGAGGAAGGAATAAGCATGGAAGACTCTCACTCGTTAATTGCCGTGATTGAGGCAGAGTTTGACAAAGGAGGGAACTGCACCACCTTTAGAATTCTGAAAGTGCGCCCTGCAGAACAGAAAAATGAATGGTGAATTCCAGAGTCTCCACATGCGGTAGATCTTCCCCCTCTTTTCCCAGTTCAGATGAGCCTGCAGATCTCCCTTTTCTTTTTTTCTGCCAGATAAGCCGTATCCTCCCTCTCATTCCCGGCTATAACGATGATCAACTTCTCTTTCTGGAAGATAAACAGGTTATTAAACCCCGGCTGTTCCAGTTGAGTCTTCTCCTCATCTGTCAACAGAGAAGAAACGAATTCCCCCGTATCTGCGGCTTTATGCCCTCCAAAAACGATCAGGACAGAGGTTGCCTCTTCAGGTGAGGTGACAAACTTCACAGGGATACCTCTCGTTCGTAAGAATGACGCCAGGGTTTCAGCTGCAGGGAGGTCGTATTCATTGGAGAAAATACTCACTGGTTCTATCTTCAAGACGAGGAGGCCGTGGTGCTGGAGCTTCACGGTCACGGTCGCGTCGTAAAAGGCCACATCTTCTGGGTCAGAAAGGAAGGGGATGAACATGCAACGTTGAACCTTCCTCGTGCTGGTCATGGAAACAGTCTGCACATCAGGGACAGCGTTTCCTGGAGAGATACCCTCAAAGGTTATCATTCTCAAGACCAGGTCATCTCCAACCATGAAGGGGAGAATGATGACATTCGGAGACGCAGTCGTCTCTATGTTCAGCACGGGGACCTGATTCAAAAAGCTCAGGAATGCCGTCCTCACACCGTCACCTGTGCCCTGTTTCTGGGCATCATCTTCCCAGAAGAAGGGAGCCACCTCCTCGTAGTACTCACTACCAAAAAGCCTGTCTGTGGCATAAGCACGGGGACCTTCAAAAAATGCTTCAGAGCTCCTTTCTACACCCATTTCATCAAAATGTCCCGTCTCTCCCGTCGATAGCACGTATCCACCCTCTTCTAAAAATTCCTGTATCTTCAGCGTGTCAGCATCACTCAAGCATGCAGCATTCGGTAGGATCAGAACGTCAGCCTGTACAGTCTCTAGATCAGTTACTACTGTGTAGGGGACGTGCAGGGACAAGAGCATCATGGATGTGCCCACGAACTCTTTGAAGAAGTACTCCTCCTCTGCAGGGCAGTCATAGAAATCAACAGTAGCCTTGGAATAGTACAAAGCTACATTCGAAACAGGTACAGCCCCATAATAGTAGTCAGAATACTCTTTTAACCACTGGAAAATCCGTGTTCTCTCTTCTAAACTGACAGAGTCTGACATGTCCGGGTAGTTCGTGTCATAGTAGTTGCATCCTGCTTCTAGAATGGAGGCTGCCAGCATTCTCTGTCCATCTTCTTCTACAGCGTAAGAGAGTATCCAGGTGGCATGGTCTTTGTCTGCTCCCCTGTAGAAGGTGTAAAGGGCTACATCCCGTACGTAGTTTACCGGCGTGTAGGTTTCCTCACTGTCAGAGGCAGACACATACTCGTGGGCCAGACTGTCTGTGACCCTCACCAGTCCAAGAGGGCTCCAGGCACTCTCCGTGGAGCCGGTGTCAAACCCGTGCCAGTGTTCTACAATGATCTTGAGGTCTGGGTTCACCATTTTGGCTGTCTGGGAGAGTTCGTCAATGAGCCCTTCAACAGTTTTCTGCCTCCATAAGACCCAGGTTTTCCAGGTTGCATCCCAGGTGACAGCATCAGGGATGGTGAGGCCGGTGTCTTCATAAAATTTTTTTGTGCAGTCTTCGCAGTGACATGCCCAGTTGTTCTCCCAGCTGCCGTAGTTACACAAAAAGAGAACCACGTCAATCCATATACCATCTATACCCGTTTCAGCCAGTCTCTTGAAGCTTTCTTTCACTTTTTCCCTGTAGACAGGGTCATTGGGGCAGCACCACACATCTTCATCGTGCTTACCAACCCAGAACTCTATATCTCCATAGAAGACAGCCTTTCGTCCATCCAGACCTACCTGGAGCCATTCCGGGTGTTCAGTGGAGATGGCTGTCTTTCCTTTGTCTATTTTGCCGTCCTGATTCTCATCTACGTTTTCAGTGATAATTTCAAGGGGCGCCTGATAAACGATGAACTTCATATCTGGGTAGGTTGCATGGGTGTAGGAAACTGCTTTCTTTAGAGCGTTGAGATCTTCTTGAGGTATATCAATATTCTCAGAGGTTAACCAGGCTAAGATTACGGACATGCCTTGCTGGTGTGCCTGGTCGATGCCTTCTTTCATCTCTTCTTCGGTAAAATCAGGCCAGAAGTCCACATCAGCGATCCGTGCAGATTTTGTCCAGTCAGACGGGAGCTGAGCTGCAGACAGGATGAGGAGTACACAGATGAGTGAGTATTTCATGAGATGAGATGGAGGGGAATTAAAAAAGGTTTTCTCTTGTGGAGGTTGAACCCTGCTCAAAAAAAACAGAATAGCACCAGTATGTATTTTGAACCACTCCACTTTAACCTATATAAAGGTGAACCCACTAGTATGACCATGAAAGAGTACGATGTTGTTGTCATAGGGTCTGGTTCTGGTGCAATCATTGCAGAGAGAGCCTTACAGCTGGGTTCTCGAGTAGCTTTAGTAGACAGAGGACCTTTAGGGGGGACCTGCCTCAATGTGGGGTGCATCCCTTCAAAAATGCTCATATACCCCGCAGACGTCGTAGCACAAATACAGAATGCCCGAAAACTGGGAATTACTGCAGAGGTCAAGAGTATAGATTTCAGAAGTATCATGGACCGCATGCAAAAAGTGGTAAAAGGAGATCAAAGCCACATGAGGGAGGGCATCAAACACACAAAAGAGCTGGACTTTTATGAAGTTGAAGCTCATTTTACAGGTGAGTACACCCTGGATGTCAAGGGAGAAAAAATAACTGGTAAAAAAATCTTTATCGTATCAGGAGCACGCCCTTTGATCCCTCCTCTCAAAGGCATAGACACGGTGGAGTATTTGACCAATGAAACTCTCCTCGAGCTGACAGAAAAGCCAGAAAGCCTGCTCATCATCGGAGGCGGCTACATTGCCTGTGAGTATGGCCATTTCTTTGCTGCTGTGGGTACTGAAGTGACCATCCTCCAGAGAGGTGCGAGGCTCGTCCCGAATGAAGAACCTGAGATATCTCAGCTGCTGAAAGAGGAAATGGAAAAACGCATGCATATCTATACGAACATAGAGGCTCAAGAAGTGAAAAAGAGTGGAAACTCACACACTATTGTAGGAAAAAATACCAGGACAGGGGAAAAAATAGAATTTACAGTTGCAAAGATTTTGGTGGCTGCAGGGAGAAAGTCCAATGCTGATCTCCTTAAAGTGGAGAACACAGGAGTGAAAACAGATGAAAGAGGTTACATGATCGTGAATGAGTACCTGGAGACCACAAAAGAGAATATATGGGCTTTTGGAGATGCTATTGGGAAAGAAATGTTCAGGCATGTTGCCAATAGAGAGGCAGACATTGCATGGCACAATAGTATGCACAAAGAGAAGGTAAAAATGGACTACACGGCATCACCTCATGCTGTCTTCTCCTACCCGCAGATAGCATCTGTGGGGTTAACAGAAGAACAGGCTAAGAAAGAGCATAAAATCCTGGTGGGTACGGCAAAGTACTCAGATGTGGCAAAGGGCATGGCCATGATGGAGGATAGAGGATTTGCCAAGGCTATTGTTGAAAAAGACACCTTGAAAATACTGGGGTTCCACATTATCGGGCCGCATGCATCCATACTGATCCAGGAGGTTGTTGATGCCATGGCTGCAGGAGGTGGCATGGGGCTCCTTGCTCAGGGGATGCACATCCACCCTGCACTACCTGAACTGGTGGTGGCAGCACTGAGCCGATTGAAAGAAGTGAAATAACTCATTTCTTTTCTTTCTTTTTATTAAAGTGCTTTGAATTCACTCCATTTGCAGTAAAGAACCCTTTGTTCTTCGATGATTGAACTCGAAATGATGAAATAAAATCCGTCGGGAGTCAGGGTTTGATATGCTGGCGGCTCTAAAACACGAAAATCGATCTTTGATAGGTATCTGAGAATTTGGTGACTTGAGAGATTTCATGATTTAAAAAGAAACAAATATATACGTCCTTTACAGAATTAAATTGACCAAAAGCTTTTTAAGTGGAAGGGTGATGCGCATTCACGAAGAGGGAAGGGAGGTGAGAAAAATGAAGCTCAACGTCAAGAAAGTGGAGAGTGTGGCCACAACGTGTGACTACCCACCGTGGAAAGAGACGAAGACCCAGTGCTTGTAAACTCAACCGGGGTTGTCAAGTCTTATGGTGCTCCTCACTTCGCATCTAGGAATAGAGTAGATTACTACTATGAATTGTTCAATTAATAGAAAAAACTGACAATCTGAGAGGTCGCACCATTTCTGGCACCACATA
>JADDYB010000129.1_pt1 | contig 22505 bp, 27 predicted proteins | sample 8641941 | NCBI WGS metagenome assembly JADDYB01 (sample SAMN16275377, study PRJNA637457) | freshwater sediment metagenome | isolation source: Lake Kineret sediment | place: Israel: Lake Kineret | collected 2013
ATTGCATCGCAGAATAGAGGAAGTTGCTCCTATGATTGATTCAATTAAGAGAAAAACTGACAATTTAAGAGGTTGCACCATTTCTAGCACCACATAATTTGACAACCCCTTTCTATACGATAGATTTATAAAGTAATCTTCTAATAATTTACTCATGGCAAATGATAAGGCCTTGGGAAATGCTCAAAATGCTGATATACCTCAGCGTATAGAAAGCCAAGAGCAATATATGGGAAGTTTCGAGTTCTTGAAACATATACCGGCTGGAGCGTATGAAGTTGATAAAGATGGCTTTTTTTTATATTGTAATGAAGAAGCTGCACACATTCTTGGATACGACACTGCAGAAGTACTAAGGAAGGAAAATATCTACAAACTCTATTTTGATCGAAAAGACAGGGATACCCTTTTAGCGAAAATGAAAAAGGGAGGGGGGAGGATGACGACTGAAGGCCTTCGTTGGAGACGAAAGAATGGCCTTGAGGTCATAGTTAATGATTATGCGGAATTTGTGTACGATGACAACGGAATGGAGATAGGAGTTCGAGGTATTTTCGTCGACGCTACATATCAAAAGCTTTTTGATGATCTTAATGCTGGTGTTTATCGCATTGGTCCCGATATGAAAACAGTACAATCAGTGAATATGGCTGTAGCAAGGATTTATGGATTCAACTCACCAAAAGAAATGGAAGGGGAAGATATCTCAAAATACTACAGGGAATACAAAGACTTTGAAAAATTTATTAGTGATCTAAAAGAAATTGAAAAAGTCGAAAATTATCCCTTAGAAATGAAAAGAGTTGATGGTAGACCTATCACAATCTCTGTAAACTGCCGATTATTAAAAAATGAAAAAGGAGAAATTGTTGGAAGAGAAGGTACTTTTACTGATATTACTGAGCAGAAAAAATTCGAACGATTATTGGAACAGCCTTTAGGGGTTTATGAAGCAACATTAGAAGATGGAAATCCAATTATCAAATTCTGCAATGATACTTTTGTGAAAATGTTTGGTTGCAAGAATAGAGAGGAAGTAATTGGTATGAATATTCATGAACTCTACGTAAACAAAGAAGACATTCAAAGATTCGAAGATGCCCTAGTTAAAGCAGATCAGGATGGCAAGTCACTAACTGAGTTTTTGCTTAAAGTAAAAAAAATCAAGAAATACCCAAAACAAGAAGAAACAAAGGAAGAGGACTTTTGGATCGAAATTTTCTGTTTAGCAACAAAAAATGAAAAAGGAGAAATCGTCGGAAGAAAAGGAATTGTTATGGATGTTTCTGATAGAATAGAGCTCGAAAATGTCATACAAAAAAGAGAGGGGATACAAAGATTTATCCATGGGTTAATTTCGCCAATCATGAGTATTCATTCTACAAGTCAAGTGCTAGCAAAAGAAGTTGAGCGCAGAGCTTTCACTAAGTACGGCATTCATGATTTGGATAAATTCTATAAGAAGCGTAGTACTTTTATCCTCTGCGAAGAAATTCGAAAAGTATCAGAGATTTTAACAAAAAAAATAGAGGATACCATCAATATCTGCAAAGCTGAAGCATCTATACCTGAGAAAAATATACGAGAACTTACTAATATCAACGATAATCTAAAAAAAGAAATTATTGATATAGTTCGGAGAATTATTGAAGTAAGGAAGTTACACAAAGATGCCTATGATTCGCTACATAAAATCTATTCATTTGCTAGAACAGAAAAAAGCGTAGAAAACAGTCGACGTATTACTGATTCAATTCGATTATGTTTTGTAGATCTTGGTGAACTGGATACTATATACATATTGTATTTGGCACAAAATATGGTGAATAAGTCCAAAGCTTCCTACCATGATGTGGAGGGGCTTCGTCATCTCATGATGAGAATTGGCGCTAAAGGTGGAGAAGAGCCTCTAGAATTTGAAAGGACTAATATTGTAGAAATTATTGAGGAAATAATCGATATGTATCAAATCGATGCTTTTCTGAAGAAAATAACTATTAGATTAAGTCATGAAAGAATTCCAGATACTGAAATCGCTCGAGATCCAGTCGAGAGAATGTTTTCATATATTATCCAGAATGCAGTAAAATATTCCTTTGAAAGAGATGGATATATTCGCATAGATTTGACGGATAGAGGAGATAACATTGAGATCAAAGTCGAAGATTATGGGGTTGGTATCCTTCCCTTTGAAATCGAAAAAGGTAAAATCTTCGAGTATGGTTATCGAGGGAAGTTCTCTATTGATCGAAACAGAACTGGGTCGGGAATTGGTCTTTCTGAAGCTAAGAGAATTGCTGAAGCACATGGGGGAAAGATTAATGTAAGAAGCTTTCCTGTTGGCGATTCAGAAGAGTACATAACTCATAACACGCCCCATATCACGACAGTTTCGGTATTTTTACCGAAAAAACAAAAAAAAGGTGGTGGTACAGATGGTTAGAATCTTATGGGTTGAGGATGAAGGGAATACAGATTTGATGCAGTACAAACAGCCGATGGTAGAGGCAGGTTACGCGGTAGATGTTGCTGAAACGGCTGAAGAAGCTTTTGATGCTCTATCGATGGAATATGATGTGTACATCATCGATTTACTGTTGCCTCAAAAAGATGCATTCAAGGAATTCTATGAGTTCCCGGGTATCGAAATACTCAGAAAAATGACTAAGAATTACAAAATAGAGCCCGAGAAGATCATTGTCTTTACGGTGGTAAAAGATGAGAAGGTTCACCAAGAGATTCGGGACCTTCGTGTAAAAAGAATTTTGGTGAAACAACTACAGCATATCGATTTTCTCAAGAAAGAAGTTGACAAATTGCTTGGGAAAGGACAGTGATAGCTTGAGAATTAGCAAAGATACTTTATTAGTTTTCTTTTCTTTTATTGCAATAATTTGTATAGATTTTTTCGTACACAGAACATTGGAAGAGCTACCGAAAGAAGCTAGCTCTATTTTGAGCACCTTCGTCGTGGTACTTGCTACTGTTTCAGCTCTTATTTTTACAATTCCTCTCTTTTCTAGAAATTCACGAGAGGAAACAATATATTCTAAAAGTGATGAGAAGTACGTAGCTGGTTATCTCGGCATGTTTCTCTTGGGAATTTTTGTTAGCCTTTTTACTCTTGTTGGTATTATCAGCCCAACTATTTTAACCTTCAAACTCAGCCTTATCATATTTTTAGATTGCCTAATTTTCTTGGTTCCATACCTTTTCATATTCCTTAGGAGAGATACAATAGATGTAATGAAAAAGATCAGGAATTCGATTTTTGATGATCTAAATCGTATACCTCTTATAGGTAGGAGAGTTCGAGAAGATCAAATTAAGGAAAAAATTGATGACTTAGAAAGGGTAACGATGCAAGCTTTAAGTAACCATAATTATGTCGCTTTAGATTGTGCTATCGCTTGCTTGAAGGGAATAAATCTTGAAATTGTGCAAAGAACTAAAACTGGTAGGTATCTTCTCACAATGGTAATAAGGGCTATGCAAAGAACTAAAACTGGTAGGTATCTTCTCACAATGGTAATAAGGGCTATGCAAAGAACTAAAACTGGTAGGTATCTTCTCACAATGGTAATAAGGGCTATGCAAAGAACTGAAATCAGTATTGGAATTGGCAACACTCTAATCAAGGAAGTAATGAGATCCTTCCGAGATTTGGGCGTTGCATGTATCGAATGCAAATCTGATGAGTATTCAAGACGAATGGGAAAGTATATGAGTGAGATCATTACAGAAGGATTTAAAATTCGAAAAGATCTTGAATATCCAAATTTCGTACCATACTTAGAGAGAATCGGAGTTGAAGCAGCAAGAAAGCATCAAGAAGAAATGGTAGACGAAATTTTGAATAATTTTGGTTGGATTGGAGATAAGAGCATCAGAATAGAAGGTCTAGAAAGTTCTCTTACCTCAGCAATTCTCAAGAGCCTCCAGGACATTGGCATCGCGTGCGCAGAAGAGAAAATGATACATCAATGTGCAACAGCTAGAACTCGTTTACTTGGGATTGCACGATTAGGGAAACGGCAAAACCTAGAGGATATTATCCATGAGGCTCTAGGACGATTTTGGGTAGTTACTGCTTTCATGTACACGAAAATTCCTGAAGTGACAGAGGCAAATTATGAACTAGAAATTAGCATTAGGAAGGAATTTGGTGAAATATTTGTTCGAGCAATCGATGAAGTTATTGAATTACTTCAAAAAGAATGTGAATGGATAAAAATGAGGGTTGTCAAGAACTTCAAAAGTACATTAAAACTCTTCACTAACTGACTCATTGTGTTTCGGTTGGAGCTACCAAGCTGATAGAAGTATACAATAGTCGTATCCTATGAAGAGTAGAGATAGTCAACATTCACTCCAGGAGAGTCACAGCCTCGAGAGCAACTTCTATCTCTTTCTCTATGCCTATTTTTGCTTTCTCAGGGATCTCCTCCGTGTGTGCCATCGTCTTCCGTTCTCTCTTGCACGTCCCCCTTACTACATTCCCATCTACAGCGAGAATTGCACCTGTCCTCACCTTTTTCAGTAATGATACAGTGAATAAGGCCGAACATTCCATTTCAACTGCCAAGATCCCTAAAGAGTTCCAATACTCTGCATCCGAAATGTAAAAAGAATCATCAGTCCACACAACACCCGTATGCGCATGAGGGGCCGTCTTTCTCAACGCATTAAAGACATCCGGGTGTGCTGCAGCAGGGAATACTAATGGGACGTACCGTTGAGAAGTCCCCTCGCTCCTGCATGCGGCAAAAGGAATGATCAAATCACCAATCTCAATGTCTTCCTGGAGGGCACCGCAGGTCCCCACTCTGATGAACGTTCTGGCTCCACACATGATCAACTCCTCCAAAGCAATCACTGCAGAAGGGCAACCAATCCCTGTGGAGCAGACAGAGACAGGCATCCCTGAGTACCTGCCGGTGAACATGAGAAATTCCCTGTTCTCTGCAACCTTCTCTTTTTCATCAAAGAATTGTGCTATTTGATGCGCCCTCTTTGGGTCTCCTGGCAACAGTACGGTTTTTGCCACATTTTCTGGATTGCACAACAAGTGAGTAGGTATCATGAGGTGAATTGAAAGGTTAACCTTAAAGAGTTACGGTTTTGATCCAGACTCTTTCAATGGCACCCCGTGACGTGTACCTCTCAACAAGTTGCGAGAACAGGAAATATGCAGGTTCCCATTGAAACCACCTTTAAAAGTCCCATCCCTTCAAAGAATGTATGCTCAAATTGCAGGTGCACGGCGTTGTCCAGGCAGTTGGATTCCGCCCCTTTGTCCACCGAACAGCTGTAAAAAACAATCTAAAGGGGTACATCGCTAACGTGGGAGACCACGTAGAAATTGCTGTCGAAGGTGACCCAGAGAATATTGAGCAGTTCCTCAAAGACTTGCAGGAGAAGAAACCATCCATATCAGAAATTGACAGAATTCAAACGGAAATACTACCAGATCAGAATTTCAAGACATTCAAAGTAATAAAAAGCCAGAAGAAAAGTGGTGGTGAATCTATAATCCCACCAGATATTGCAGTATGTGATGAATGCCTCCAGGAGTTGTTTTCACCCTCAGATAGAAGGTATTTATACCCTTTCATCAATTGCACCCACTGCGGCCCCCGGTTCACCATCATCGAGGAAATGCCCTACGATCGTGAGAAAACGTCTATGAAAGCATTTCCGATGTGTGCATTCTGTCGTGAGCAGTACACAGACATTGCAAACAGACGGTACCACGCAGAACCGGTGTGCTGCCCGGAAGAGGGCCCCCACTACAGCATGTCCATAAAAGAGGCGGCCCACTTACTGGACAAGGGAAAGATTGTCGCAGTCAAAGGATTGGGAGGATTTCACATCGCCTGCACTATTGATGATAGTGTCGTATTGAGACTACGTACACTCTTAAACAGGGCAGAGCAGCCCTTTGCCTTAATGGCGCGGGACCTCCCATCAGTTAGAGAAATAGCCTACACCTCAGAAGCAGAAGAAGAATTGTTACTGTCATGGATGCGCCCCATCGTCGTCCTTCGAAAGCGGAACCCCTTGCAGAGTGTAGCACCCTCACTGCATACTGTCGGTATCATGCTGCCGTATGCCCCGGTCCACCATTTGTTATTTCACTACTGCAAAGTCCCTGTTTTGGTCATGACTTCTGCCAATTTCCCGGGAAATCCCATGCTCATTGACAATGAACTAGCACAGAAGGAGCTCCCCTTTGCAAATGCTTTTTTGACCCACAACTTGCAGATTGTCAATCGCTGCGATGATTCAGTCATTCGGAATGGATTGTTCATCAGAAGATCCAGAGGATTTGTCCCGAGAGGAATTCCCATTTCCCATAAAGGAACTGTTCTCGCTGTAGGTGGGGAGCTGAACAATACTTTTTGTATTGCCAAGGGTGGGAAAGCCTTCTTATCACAGCACATTGGGGACACGACCCATTATGACACTCTTTTATTTCAGAAAGAAGCTATTTCTCATTTCATGAACCTCTTGACGATAGACTGGTCTGATTTTGAGATTATATTCTGTGATTTGCATCCGCACTACAACACGAGAAAGCAGGCAGAAGAGTTCAGTAAACAATATAGTATTCCCTTGCAGTGTGTGCAGCATCACTTTGCTCACGCTTATGGATTGATGGCAGAGCACCAGAAAGAGATGCTCGTCATAACAGCAGACGGTGCTGGCTACGGGTTGGACGGCAACGTGTGGGGGGGTGAGGTTCTCTCCAGAGAAGAAAGACTGGGGCACCTGGAATACGTACCTATGCTGGGCGGTGATCTGGCGACGAAATATCCGGAGAGGATGTTGTTAAGTTATCTGGAACATGAGATACCGGGAAGAAAATATTTTAAGGAAGAACAGGAGATTTTGTTGAATCAATTGAGAAAAGAAAGGACACTGACTTCTTCTACAGGGAGGTTTCTGGATGCTGTGGCTGTCCTAACTGGTGTGTGCTATGAGAGGACGTATGAGGGTGAACCTGCCATGAAACTGGAGTCTTTAGCAGTAACAGGAGAGGACCTGGGTATACCTATGGAAGTGGAGGGGGACACCATCATGGTGAGAGATTATGTGAAGAGCATTTCTGAGGTTCAGGCACCAAAGAAAGATATTGCGAAAACGACCCACGTTGCAGTGGCAAAAGCATATATTGAATTGATTGGTGGCCTGGATATTCAGTTACCTCTTGGGTTCTCAGGGGGAGTGGCCTACAACGAGATTATTGCAGCTGTGTTAAGAAAAGAAGCACTGAAAGGGGGACGTGAGTTCTATGTTCATAAATTAGTCCCTCCCGGGGATGGTGGTACCAGTTTTGGACAAGTTGTTTCAATTAATTAATGGATCTGAACGTCATACTTCATACAAAAAAAGGGGAGGATATCTCTGTCAGCACTCAAGATTTTTAGTTACCTCACGTTTGATATCCTCCAGGAACTCTTCTGCCAATTTGGATCCAAAAGCTCCAGGTGTCTTAGGTTTTTTCTGTTCAGGCCACCTTCTGTAGAGTTCTGGGAAAAAATCCCTTTCTATCTCGGCGATTGAATGATATACTTTCTTTTCATTCGTTTTTTTCACGTTCACACCTCCGGTTATAATTTAAAAAGAATTGTTGGTTCAATTCAGGCTGAAAATAGTGTTTCCTTCTTATCCAGATAAATCCATCTTTTTTTGAGATGAGTGCAACGTCAATGGGTTCAGCAACTGTTTCTTCTTCCATTGTCACCCTCTTTTTAAGAGAAGTTAGTTTTATCAGAGATTCAGCCATCAGTGCGAGTTCATTCTTGGGAAGAATGGCTACAGTGTCAATTAGAGGATCTACGTAATTTTCTCTTCGATATTTGTTTAATTTATCTATAGATTGCCTGATCATCTGGCTGCTTAATTTCCTGAACTCTTGCTTATAAATTTCTTTCTTATCATCACTCAGTTCTTTAACACTATCAATGACAGTGTTCGGATATTCTTCAACGAGTTTGTGTAAATATTGCTCAATTTCATATCGATAATTCCAATCTATACCCTCAATGAAGGTAAAAACCATTTCATTCTGGGCAAATGAAGCAATATGAGCATCTACTCCAAAATCTATTTTTCCCTGAACATGTTCTTCATATTTTAATATATTTTCTGCTATTCCATCAGGACAATATTTGGATAAGGCAAAAATTTTATTTGCTGAGGTGAAGATTTTTGACCTTTTTCCTGTAGAAAATGTGACAGCACTATCAGCGGCTAGTGCAATTGCCTCTTTGTTCATTATAATGATCTCAGACGTCATATTACTCACCCATTTCATTGATAAAATGGACTCTAGTTAATTGACCTTTCATGATGTATGGCCGTGTCATCACCCTTTCTCTGTTTTTAAGAGTATATAAATATTTGGTCTGCACTGCTGTGTATACTACACAAATCTATTCTTTAGACTATTCTTACTCTTGCCTTTACAAAAATGATGGTGATAATACCTTTTCAGATATCGTTGATAGTGCTGGGGCGAAAATGTGGGATGCATGAGGCTTGGCTTGGGCTGATTATGATAATGATGAAGATCTAGATTTAGTTGTTCAGTTTGGGTCAACTTTTCTTATTTTTTTTCTTTTTAAGAATATAACCGGCATACAGTGGATCAAGACTGGCAATAATTCTTGCAAGTATGTGGTTCTTTATTTCTTCATCTCCTTCACTGATAGCATCAGCATAAGTCAGGTATTCCTCCTTTATTTTTCTCCATTCTTCCTTTTTCCCAAAATCAGCAATGATTAGTGTTAGGATTTGCTGCAATTTCTTGCTTTCCTCTTCAGCTAATTTGATCTCTATTTGAAGTTTACTTTCTCTTAGCCTACTTTCTTCTTTTTGACCGACAACTACTACTATTTTATCTCTGTATTGTTGAAATAGATCATTGATATTGACTGGTTGCGTTCCACCAATTTTTAGAGAAAAATTCTGGAGAATAGAAGCAGATGCAATCACTGAAAAGATAGATAACAGCAAAGGATCACTGACTATTCCAGTTGATTTTAGTATCAAGGCTGCTGCTAACCCAAAAAATACACGAAAAATAAGATAAATTCCATAAACTGTTGAGAAAACAAATCTGTAAGAGTGAATTTCCTCTTCAGATCCCAAATCAACAAGATCAAAAATAAAACTGAAGATTATTATGAAGATAATGGTGAGTGGGTCCAGACCTAACTGGCTGAAACTCATTAGATCGACTCCAATTTCCTCTTAATAGATCGGGCTTCTCGAACTCCTTCTGTAGTGAGTGAGTAGAACTCATCTAGCCTAACGGTACTGTAATTTCCGCGATTTCCACTGATAAGCCCTTTATTAACGAGGAACTGGGTCAGAAGAATTGATTTTGATGGATTTAGTCTCAATTCAAGGCCCACCTGTGCAGCAGATGCTGCTTTTCTCCTCGAAAATAATAAAACTGCTTCTCTTTTTTTATCATCGGAGATGACTTCCTCATCACAGATACTATCTCCTGTCACGTAATCACCGTATTCGTATGCGTGTCCTAGTACTTAAACTTTTCGATGTAGGCATAAGCGAAGAGGGGATTAACAACGAAGCATATTAGAATTTTTAGGAATACCTATTCTCAAAGGCAAATAACCCACTATTATCCCCTAAGAATAACCCAAGCCTCACACCCGCATCTATGTATCCATGCGCATAGTTAACGCAGGCAAAAGCAGTGACATAATCTCCCTTCTCCTTGTAGTAGCACGCATCCTTATAATAGGAGGTTGCCATCAGCAGCAGGTCATCTGCAGCTTTCCGTAGCTGGGACCCATCGGGTGGTAAAACCTTTAAAACGCTCAAAGCCTTTTCCGTTGTGCTCAAATACTTCGTAATCTTTTCTTCTGTCACTTCTTTCATGTGACCACCCGGAATGGTTCCAGAAATTCCTCTTCTTTAAAGTGCAGCGAACCAGGGATGACTACACAATGAGGGGGTGGACCCCAGTCTTTATCCAGTGATAAGAGCGCCTCAATCTCTCCGTAGACAATTTTCTGATCCTTCAAACCCAATCGTGAAACACATACTAATTTATTTCTGAATCCCATTTTATAAAGGATTTCCATGGCTTCCCCAGGATTCATGTACCTCTTTTGATCTTCCTGTATATCGAGGAGCACCAGGGTATGAGCTCCCATTTCCCTGTTCTTCTCAACGGTTTCATAGAAGCTCACGGGTTGAAATCCTTTTTGAGGGAAGGGGATGGTAACAGTCTTTCCAAATTTGTAGATTTGAAGACCAGTTTCGGCCACTGCTGAATAGATGGAGGAATTATGAATGGTTTTCGTCTTTATGTCACGTTTTCGTGCCTCGATCATGATTTCAGTATGAGTGGTAGCTACAAGAGGGTCTCCCACCACCAGTACGGTTACATCGGCGGTCTTGGCTTCTTCAAGAAATTTCTGAGTTTCCTCCACGTCTTCTCTCGTTAAAATAGTAATTTTTTTCTGCAAAATCTTTTCTAGCTCCTCCACGGAAATAGGCAAGAAACTGGTGTACCCTTCAAGATAGACCCGGCATTCTCTGGCTACCCTGACCCCCTCTAACGTGAGGTCGCCATTGAGGCCCAGGCCTATTAAATACAACATGAGAGACGAGAGCCAAAGAGCAATATAAGGTTATGCAGTAGAGGAGGGGAAGGTAAGAATGTCCCCTATCTGGGTTACCAGGCTGCTCAGTGTCTCAAGCCAGTGGAGCCTCTCCTGCAATACAATGGAGTCATCATATTCAATGAACAGGAGCAATCCATCCTGATCTTCCAGAATATCTCTGATTCTCCCTCCACTCATCTCTATCTTTTGGATTATCTGGGTTCTTTCTTCTGAACTGCACTGGGCAATTAGTTCGTAATGCATGGGTAATCCATCTCACACCTCTATAAATGGCTTATCCGAGAGAGCAGTGGAAAAATAACATGCCGCTAAAACCACTATATCATTCTTTATACTCATGAAAAATATAGTATTGAGAATTTCACTTAATTCATTTGTGGGCTGTTCTGCAAGTGGGGGAAAATTGCTGATCAGTCCAAGCCCAGTATCGTGATCACTCTCCACAGTATTTATAAGCAGCACGGCTATCCTCTCTTCATGAACCAGACACTTGAACTCATCTTTATCTCATTGACCCCATGGGTCGAGCTCCGTGGCTCAATCCCTCTGGGAGTTGCCCTGGGCATGAACCCTTTGCATGTGTTCACCATATGCACGTTGGCAAATATTTTAGTGATTCCCTTCGTATGGATATTCCTGACGTATGCAGTACCACTTTTTCTTAAAATTGACATTCTAAACAGATTGTACCAAAAATATGTGGTAAGTGCTTTGAAAAGGTACGAAAAGTACAGGAAATGGGAAGAAGTGGGATTGGCAATCTTTGTGGGCATACCTCTCCCGTTCACCGGGGTCTGGACAGGGACGTTAATTGCTTATCTGCTGAACCTGAACAAGAAGGAAGGCTTCCTTTCCATAGCGATGGGAGCTGTTATTGCAGGTGTCATTGTGACTGCTCTCAGTGTGGGGGTGCTGAAATTAATCATCAGCCTCAGTGTGGGCGTGGTGGGATAGCTATTTAAACCCTCAAAAAAGGTGATCTTTATGGAACCTCGCGTCATGAAACCAATTGGTCTCAAAGCAGGAAGAGGATTCTCCTTGTCTGAAATACAGGGGGCGGGATTGACTATTCATCAAGCTCGAACCCTGGGAGTCTACCTCGATGTCCGCAGGAGAACAACCCATGAATTCAATATTCAAACCCTGAAACAGCTCATGGAGGAACGACAGAAACAGCTGGAGGAAGAAGTGAAGAGAAAAGAGCTTGAAAAAGAAGAGACAGAGGAGAAGGAAGAAAGGAAGAAGACTGGAAAGAAAGAAAAGAAGAAGGAAACCAAAGAGGAAAAAAAAGAAAGAGAGAAGAAAGAGAAGAAAAAAGCGAAAGAGATTGATATCACAGAATTAAAAGGCGTGGGAGAGAAAAAAGCAGAAAAGTTAAAAGCTGCAGGCATTTCTACGGTGGAAGATCTCTTGAAGGCCAATACAGAGGAATTGGCAGAAGAAACTGAGTTTACCGTAGAATATATTGAAAAACTGAAAGAGAAGGCCGAGACTCTATGAAGAGAGAAGAGGCCTCTACCCTCCTCAGAGAAGTGGGGTGCCCTGAGAATGTCATAGCCCACTGCAGCGCTGTTTCTGAAAAAGCAGTTGCCATGGGTAAGAAGGCGCAGGAAGACTTTGACCTAGATTTCAACTTACTGGAAATAGGGGGACTACTTCACGACATAGGGAGGGCTGAAACCCATGACATAGACCACGGGGTCGTGGGGGCCAGAATTCTAGGGGAGAGGGGCTTTTATGGCAACCTCCAGAAAATCTGTGAAAGACATGTGTGTGCCGGGATCCCCAGGGCTGTGGCAGAGGGAATAGGGTTGCCTCCCCGCGATTTTGTACCCGTGAGCATGGAGGAGAAGATTGTCTGTCAAGCAGATAACCTGACTAACCATACCCTGGAAGAGCTGCGAGAAGGCTGGAAGACTCTCTTTGGTAAGAACGGGGAAATAATTGTTGCTTTATTGGATAACCTCCATGAAGAACTCAAAAAGTATGTGTAGTCATTCGATTGACTGGGTTCGTAATAGTAATTGACATCTTCCTTTTTCCGGTTATGACCTGATGTCCGGGATTACATGTCTTGTGAACCAACGTTCCAGGCTATGGTGTCACGATACACAAACCTTAAATAGTGTACACCTCATTGATAATAACTAGAATACATAGGTGGTATCGTGGAATTTTGTCCAGAATGTGGCAGTCTCTTGATGCCAAAAGGAGGGCAGCTTCAATGTCGCTGCGGCTACACCAAAACAATTGGAGAAAAGGAAAAAGAGAAATATACCCTCGAAGAAAAAACAAAAGAACCCAAGGAAATTCTCATTGTAGAAGAAGAAATCCAGCAAATGCCCACCGTTCGGGCTGACTGCAAGAAGTGTGGTAACACAGAAGCATACTACTGGATGCTGCAAACCCGGGCAGGAGACGAACCAGCCACAAAGTTTTACCGATGCACCAAGTGCAAGCACACGTGGAGAGATTACGACTGAAGATTGAAAATGATCACTGCTCAAAGAAGCGGACCACATTCATGGATAACCGATGAATCTCCATTTCTTTTTCCAGTAAACTCATCTGCTTCACAGACAGGGAAGAAGGATCTACAGGGACGATCAAAGTGGCCCTATTCAAAATGACCAGGTCATTCAAAGCCTGGAGAAACCGCAGCGTTGTTTCAAAGCTGTTTTGCATGATCAGATATTCCATCCCATCCAGGAGGACCACTCCTCTCTCTCTTTTCTCGATAAATTCTTTGATGATGTGGGTTAATTTAGCCAGGCTCAATGGATCAATACTCTGTGGGTTTTCTTCCCTGGAAAGCCACCATATGGGGACATTTTCAAAGTTTTCACTCTTTCGAATTTTCTCAGGGTAGGTCCGGCTCACCACCATTCCTCTGTCTTTTTCATTTCCAGTGAATCTACGGAACAGATAAAACCCTCTGTTAGATCCCTTTTCTTTCACCAGGTATGAGACCCCTAATTCCCAGTCTTCATCTACTTTTCTTCTGTAGTAGATGAAGAGGTACAGAAACATCATAGCTATCGCTGTGATTGCTCCAGTTGCGAGAGCTAAAAGAACTGTAATGGCTCCTGTGCTTGGCATGTTCTTCCCTTCACTCACGTACCATTTTTTGACTTATATAGTTTTGCCCATGGAGAAGAGTTACTTCTCAGGTACACCCTGTGTAAGAGAGCACAAATTTCTGAGAATATCACGTTTGAACATTTCACGAAAAATATGACAATAATTACAGCACAGCACAGGCATCAAGAAGAGGTCAGTGTTGCCTTTCTCAAATCCCAGGCACCCAACCCTGAACCCTCACGTGATGCTAAAATTTATATGTGCAACCTTTTCTACCAGAGAGGTGAGTCCATGAGCTTGAAAATCTATAATACCCTGACCAAAAAGGAAGAAGAATTTATTCCACTTGAAAAAGATGAAATTAGAATGTATGTGTGCGGCCCTACTGTGTATGATAAGTCCCACATTGGTCACGCGAGATGCTATGTTGCCTTTGATGTTATACGCAGGTATTTGGAATTTAAAGGGTATCACGTGAAATGTGTCCAGAATTTTACTGATGTCGATGACAAGATTATTAATAAGTCCAGAGAAACGGGGGAAGATCCTTTCAAAATTGCACAGAAGTACATTGAAGAATTTTTCAGGGACATGGATGCTTTAAACGTGAAGCGGGCAAATGTCTACCCCCGGGCTACAGAATATGTGGAGGATATGGTTGAATTTATCAAGAAACTGGTCGAGAAGGGTGTGGCATACGAGGTGGAGGGGGATGTCTACTTTTCGGTGGAAAAGGCGCTGCATTATGGTGAGCTTTCAGGCATCAATGTTGAACAGATGAAAGCGGGAGCGAGGGTTGCTGTCGACGAAAAGAAACGTGATCCCCTAGACTTTGCCTTGTGGAAAGCGGCTAAAGAGGGTGAACCCACCTGGAAGAGTCCGTGGGGTGGGGGGAGACCAGGCTGGCACATCGAGTGCTCCACCATGTCGCTGAAGCATCTGGGCGAGTCTCTGGACATCCACGGGGGTGGACAGGATCTGATATTCCCCCACCATGAGAACGAGATCGCCCAGTCTGAAGCATACACGGGAAAGAAGTTCGTGAAGTACTGGATGCACAATGGGTTTGTCACCATACGAGAAGAGAAAATGTCCAAGTCATTGGGAAACATTGTGAGCCTTGAAGATTTGCTGGGGAGGTATTCACCCGAGACGTTGCGGCACTTTCTGGTGGCTTCTCACTACAGAAAACCTATCGACTTTTGCGAAGAAGCTATCGAAGAAGCTCAAAAGGCATCAAGAAGGCTCCTGAACACAGTGGAGCTGGTGAAGGCGGCGCTCCGGGAAAATCGCACCGGCGAGGACTTTTCTGCAGAACCGTACCGGAAAAAGTTTGAAGAAGCACTGGATAATGACTTTAACACGCCAGAGGCATTGTCTGTGCTGTTTGAGCTGGCCAGGGAAACAAATCGGCGTATTGAGGAGAGAGCTATTAACCATGCTTCGCTGGAGAAGCTGCTGCAGACGTTCATGGAATTGGGTGGTATACTGGGGTTATTCTTCCATAAAGAGGTGGAGGAGCTGTCTGAAGAGCTTTTGAAGATTCTGGTAGATGTGCGTGAGAAAGTGAGGGCTCAGAAGCTGTGGGAGATCTCAGATAGTATACGAGACCGCCTCAAAGACATTGGAGTTGTTCTCGAGGATTCCCCACAGGGCACGAGATGGAAGTTCACCAAAAGATGAATCGTCTATGGTTGTGACTTGAAATAATTTTTGTATATCCTGTTCTCAACAAACTGTGGAATCATCACGGGTAAAATTCAACAATTCTCTCTAAACAAAAGGATCCCCGACTTTTGAAGCATGGAAATTGTTTTCGGAACTCGGTGGATAAATCACAACGTTAAACCGTCCCACAATCTTTCAAATGTCAAAAAAGGAATAACGAAACAACCGCTAATCAGTTTGACAATCTTCTCTAAATCTTTAAACAAAAGGATTACAACAATTGAGTCTTAAGCAATATATCAAATCTTTGGATGCACAAATTCATTCCTCTGGAAGATAGTTAACTTATTGAGGGCTCATTGCAGACCGAACGGGAGAGAATAAAATTTAATAGAAAAAGAAATAGTTGTTTGTTGTTTGATTATTCCCTGCTCCAGCGGTAGTACAGAACTCCAGCAATCACAGAAAAGAGACCACTCAAAAGGATGAGCACAAATTCCACCAACCTTAGCTGCAGCATCTGCCTGTAAGGTGCTGAAGTCATGGACAGTGTCTTGAATTTGAAGAGATCCCGATAGATGGAGGGATCAATGTTCACCAAAGGCATCAACTGGCTGTGGATGTAGAAGTGAACCCCACTGGCAGCCACAAGCAGGGCAACACCTGCTGCAGGGAGTATCCATACCGGGGGTTTTTTGAGCACTGCCATCAACTCTTTGAGCACCGTGACGTACCAGAATATGGCCGCACTCAACAGAATGAGCCCACCTTCAAAAAAGAGGGCATCAACACTGGGGATGTTCATATTCTCCCCTCCCTGAGATTTTTGGTCACTTTTCTGAACTTTAAAGCACCGTACAAGCAGATAATGGACGAGATGATCACCAGGAAATGTCCTGCCCAGGATTGGGTCGCGGTCATGGTCCCGGCAGCAGCATAGGCGTACGCCTGGATGATGACACAAACCAGAATACCTGTCGGGGCCAGCATTAAGAGCTGCCAGTTGGTGGGCACTCCAAATATCTGCTCATACCGCCTGCTGACGATTCCAAAAAAGACGAAGGCAATCCACAGGAGCAGTCCTGCAATCACGCAAACGAAATTGCTTATCGTCACATAGATGAGGAAAAGCATCTGGTATTCTTCAATCATACTGGATTCCTCCTATTACAGCTTCCAGTTCATTTCGCATGGCAGAAGCCCGGGTAGGCCCTATCAAAAGGGCAGCTGACTTCTCAACCTGGACGAGAACTACTGAGGTATTCTTTTCTAGGTTGGAAAATTCCCGCTCCACAAGAGCTTCACCTGCACTTCCCATGTACTGGTGAGCCACCTTTTTCAGGGTATCTTTCAGCTTTTTCGCTTCTTCATGCAGTTCTGCATAGATTCGCTGCTCTAGCTCTGCACGCACCTGTCTGACGGTGACATCCAGGAGCACCACATTGATGGTAGTATCACAGGAGAATCCCAGGTCCAGGTCTCCCACCTGATAGACGATGAGCTTGCCTTTTTCCCCCTCCACGAGGAGGCATTTGTATCCCTTCAGAGAGCGGATGGAATCTAGAAAAACAGACATACATTTCACCGTTTGTTTCATGAGAGGGATTTCGCAGTAGGAACTGATGAGCCTACTATTCGTCCCCAGAATGAAAAATCCATTGATTCCTTTGACATCTATTTTCACCCTCTCGAAAAAGCTGAGCATCCTTTACTATGAGGAACATGTTTTTTTAAACTTTTCGGAAATCAAGCGTAACAATTATCAGTGAAGATGAAAAAATGTTGGAATTTTCCATGTCTGTCAAATTAGATCAGTTTCATTTTTTCGATTTGTTTTGCATCCGAGGAGTATGTAAAGAAATAAAGTAACTAATTTATGTGCTTTGCTATCAGAGAAAGGAGAGAAATGTCTAAATAATCATAGTCGATTCTTGTTTCACTCCCTGCGGCAAGGATGCACGTAGGATTGATGAAGTTGGGCTAGTGGGGCTTGCAGAGTTTTTTCATTGCGATGATGCCAGAGACTGTGACGATTCCAAGGAGTACAGCAAGGATGAGGAACGGGTGCTGTAAATAAAGGGTCCAGAACGTCACCGTAACACTGGCGGGGTTTACTGGCTTGAGCGCTTTCATGGGAGGTAGCTCGTCTAGGGGTCCTCTTCTCGAGGTATTGCTGTAGATGCGGAGGCTGCTTTTCTTCTTCTCATCAAAGGTGAGCACATCTACGTCCTGGTCACCATCCAGATCGGAAAGAAGGACAGTCCAGGCTCCAGAAAGGTTGAGCGCATACACTGACTGGAGAGCTCCAGTGCAGTCCAGGACATACATGGAGGGCAGGTGTGCTTTCTGAGGGGTGAATACGGCGATTTCAGAACAGCTGTCCTGTGCGAGATTGACGACCTGAAGCTTTTCTATGCATTCGGGGCTCTCCCAGGTTGAGAACACATTTCCCTGGGAGTCAAAGAGCTGCACCGTACTATCGGTGAAGAAGACAGCTTCTTCACTTCCATCACTTGTCAAATCACCCCACAGGCGGACTGATTTCATGGGAGGCACAGACTTCAGGCTCCAGTCCTCGAGGCAGGAGCACACGCCGGATTCGATGAACATGGTGCATAAAAGCATCTGCATGCTGGGTTCAATCCCTCCTGTTGTCATGTCACAGGACTTCCCCTGCCACAAGGGCTTGATATCGAAGGTATAAAGCTCGTACAGAGGCTGATTTGGTGCATACACCAAAAAATAGGGGATATCTCCGAATGTTGCTGTCTGGATGACGAAGCGGTCCCGCTCAAAGTCCAGTCTTTCACGTCCATCTTCCACCATGACTCTGTTGGCAAAGACGATCTCTTTTCCAGGTTTCCCATCTGCATTGATGAAGTGGAAGGTGCAGTTAGAGGGGACGTTCATCTCTACGTATTTCCTCCAGTTGGGGGTACCGTCTGTTTCCACTCTGGTGATCCTGTAGGAGTACAAGGTCTCATGTCCCAGATCTTCTAATAGGAAAACCTCTTTTTTACCATTATCATCGATGTCTTCTGCAGTACCTGTCAACAAAGGATATTCAACCTCAACACTCCACAGGGGAGAACCTCTAAAATCGTAGCACACAGCTTCACGGGTCACCCCATTAAAGACCAGGATTTCTGCAGTTCCATTGTTGTCAAGATCTGCAGCACACAGGAATCGGGCGTTCCCCTCAAAGGTACGTTCTTCCACGAGGTTGAACTGAGGAGTACTACCCTGGAGGGATAGAGGCACGAGGAGTACAGTGAGTACGAGCAATGCGAGAACTTTCATGAGGGAGTGTTTACCTCTACCTATAAAAGGTTTTTGTCATTTACATCGTGTTACAGGTGCAACATCTCTGTTTTTCTCCGGTTTTCGGGTAAGAACGTAGAAAGAAAGATACAGTCTATCACGAGGGAGGGCTGCAGGAGCTACCCTTGATCAATTCACCCTTCCATTTGGGACTTTCTCAGCTCGAAGAGGAGTTTTCCTATTGAAGAGACTGCTCCTGTTGATTCAATGAATTCTACAAGCTGGAAATCTTCCTGAATGTGAACCTTCAAGTATGTCCTGAGGAACCGCGCCACATCAAAGGCTCCGAACTTCTCCTCCAAATAGTTTTTTACCTTCAAGAATTCTTCTGTCTCTTTCAGGTTCTTATCTTTTCTCACAGAGGAAAAGTCCTCCACGAGGAGGGTAAAGATCGACTGATCTCCTTTTTTCTTCAAAAACGCCTTAGTCATCAGTGAGAGCTTCTGCGGGGGCACCTCACTGTACAAAAATAGTAACAGTGACAGAAAACTGAGGCTTGCATCTCGAGCATACTCCTTGGCCTTGACCATGTCGAGGTGCTGGAAATCCTGGGCATTTGCCAGCAGTCTCTCACCAACCCGCATGAGGGTTTCTGCCTGGTTCATCATTTTCTCCGACGATGTGATCAAGAACCGGTCTTCCAGTAAATTGTCTATGAAACTTTCAATAAAGCTGGCCTTGAAGGATGTTACGGGAAGCCCTTTGAGGCTGGTGATCAGATCCTCTGCAAGCAAGTTCCTCATCTTGCTCGATAGGTCAATTCCCTTCTGCTGGGCTGTCTTGTCAATGAGATCTTTTAACGTCGAGAAATCAATGGACACACTCCCTTCATCAGTGACAATCTGTTTGCGCATCCTGTACTGGACGTAATCTCTGTATCTGCGGGCCAGTTCTCCTGTTTCATTTCTCTTCTGCAGTTCTTCCCCCACCACACGGGTCAAATCAAGGCTGGTGACATTCCCTTCTTCATCTGTAGGAATTCTCTGTCTCACCGTGTTCAGGAGTTCCAGGAGCTGGTAAAAGGAGAGAAACCCCTCATAGTGTAACCGTTTACTGGAAGAGGTCTCAAACGTTCGAACCACGCCGCTTTTGATCATGGATTCGATTAACTGGCCTACTTCAAACTTTTCCTTCCCCTCTCGATGACTGATGATCTGGTTAATCTTCGCATCGTAGAGGGCGGCAAATAACTCTTCCAGGTGTATGCGTCCTTCCTCCAGTTCTCTCACGAGCAGAGATTTCATAGAAGCTGCCTTCCCCTGCAAAAGGCCCTTCAACTGTCCCCGGGGAAGGAGAATCAGGTCTTCCTGCAGGGTGAACACTCTCTGCTTTCCCTTTCCCTCTGAAGAGCGGAGGATCTCCATACACTCCAATATGTTCAGCAACTGCCTTATGTAGTTGTCATCCTTCCCCAGTTCCTGTCCGATCATCCGTCCGTAGGCGCCCCCTTCACAGTCGATGAACCCGAGAGCGCACAGGAGAGCACCTGTTGTCTTTCCGAGGACTTTTAACACTAAGGCAGTCCTGTAGGGTTCTTTGAACCGTCCCTCTTCCTTGAGGTCGTCCAGTGCAAAAACTTGGCCATCACACGTGACAGACCCCTTCGTGAGCAGGGTTTCCAGCTGATCTTTGCTGAGTTTATCTATGAGGAGAAGTGTCTTCATGATATTGATAGGTATCCCTCTTCTCTCCTGTACAGATGTATGCCATATAAATGTTATGCATGCTCTTTGTGTGCTATAAAAATATCCCGAAAAATAAAGATATACGAGCAATAATTTCATTATAATCGTTATAATATTAACTATTTTTGTCGAAATGCTTATATATACTCTCTCAAAACATATATTACAGGCTGTCAAGCCTTAAACACTTAACCATGGAGGAATCATGTATGAAGAATGTGAATAAGATCTTCAAGCTGGGGGGAGTACCCCACAGAGAGAAGACTGTCACGCTGATCACTAATGTTCCAGTCGATTTCACGGTAGGGGCAAAGACCGAGAATATCGGCCGTCTTGCCATTGACAATGAACTGACAAGATTCAAGTACTGCGTGTGAAGGTGATAGGATCATCTCATCATCTCCTTTTTTTTCTTTTCTTTTTCTAAAAAGTTAAGGTGGACGAATGCCTTTTTTTAGTTATCACCTCCTTTACTGAAAAGGTGTTGTCGAGGCAAAATAGGGTCTTTCAATAGAGGTTCCCAAACAAGGGGAAAACATTTATATGGCTCAATGAGTGGTACGTGCTATGCAGAGAAAGATCATCCTATTCGTGTGTGCAGTTTTATGTACTGTACTGGCCATTTCAGTGGTGACTGGAGTACAGAAACGAAGCGAAATGAACCTTAAACAGAGTAAGGTTGAACCGACTGTAAAAAAGTTTATCGAGATCATGGACAATGCAGCAAACCCTGAATACAAGTCCATGTACTGGGAACTGCTCAGTCAGAAGAGCAAAGATGTCCTCATTCAGAAGAAGGGGTCTCTGGAGGGGGCTCAAACCAGTGTATGGATCATGCTGCAGGAATTTGTTGACTCACAAAGGTACATAGAGTATGTGAGCATTGATTATAAAGACATCAAAGGAGACATTGCCACGGTCGTGATTAGAGTCAAGATATCTGAAGGTGGCAAAGAACCAGCAGAGACCACCATACTGCACAAGTATCGGTGGGAAAATGACGAATGGAAGTTCATTGACTGGTTGCTAGAACCTGAAATGTACAAGGGGTGACAGCACGATGAGGACCATCCTTCTGTGCAGCGTATACTTCTTCCTCGTGGTAGGGGTGAGTGCAGCAGGCCCTACCATACTCTCGTACAGCAGTAAAGAGGTAGCCTACAACGAGCTCCACCTCTTCATTGAAGCCATGTGGTACAAAGTTCCTGCCATGGATGTCATAGAAGCTAAAGTCTCTTTAAAAGAGGCCAGCAAATCATATTTGTGTCCCATATTCTTTCTCAGGTACCCCGACGGAGAAAAAACCATCATACCTAATGTCCCGGATGAGGGAGAAGGCTGCACAAGTGAGGAGGATAGCGTTACAGTCAAATTCTACATCTGGTGTCATGATTATGGAGGATGGAGTATCTTCGTCTTCCTCCAAGAGGGGGGAGTTTTCCAGCGGGTTGGGAGGACAAAACTCGACTTTCCTGTGGGTGAGTGGGCTGTGATCGTCGTGGACAAAGAGACGGGTGAAACAGTGGCAGAAGTGCCTCTGTTTGTCGAGATTTCAAAACCCACGGGGCAGACAGAGAGACTCAATAAGAGGGAGAAGTATTGAGAAATCTATTTTTTTCTTTTTAATCTTTAATTTAACTGTATGGCGGCTTTTATCAGCTGAGACAGCTCTCCCCTCCAACCAGCGAAGAGGGTGAAAAGTCTGTGTTCTCACGCAGGTTTCTCCTTTCTTTTTTTCAGCTTTGCATTTTTGATTCTGAGAGTGTATATTTTTCTATACATGAGGAGATATATAAACTTTACGGAAATTAATTTCTCTTACTATAGCATGAGGGATGAGATACCTGCACCATCGAGAACGAGCTAACGTGAGCTGCAGAGTTCAACAAAGAAACAGTAATAGAGGTCAGTCACGCCAGAGAATGTCTCTAAAATCAGAGAAGAATTTCTGCTGCAAACCAAAACAAAAAAAGAAAGAAAAAAAGTGAATTTATAGCTTGTCGATGAGGTCCTGAGCTGCTTTGCGGGTAGCGTCTCTGTCCATACCAGCAATGATCAAGACATCGCAGCCGCCGTAAGGCGC
>JADDYB010000130.1_pt1 | contig 22472 bp, 22 predicted proteins | sample 8641941 | NCBI WGS metagenome assembly JADDYB01 (sample SAMN16275377, study PRJNA637457) | freshwater sediment metagenome | isolation source: Lake Kineret sediment | place: Israel: Lake Kineret | collected 2013
TATGTGGTGGTAGAAGTTGTGTGACCTCCTAGATTGTCAGTTTTTTCTATTAATCGAATCATTCATAGTAACAGTCTACTATATTTTTAGATGCGAAGTGAGGAACACCATAAGACTTGACAACCCCGATTACAGTTGACCTCTTTTCGTTCATCCATATTTCAGAACTATCATACTTTCCCTGAAATCAGGTGAGGCGCAATGAGGTCCACGTGCTCACGACAAGGAAATACTCAGGTGATCCGATCCAACCCTGGGAGATCTTGATCTTGACACAACCCTTAAAAACTCCCCTCAGAAGGAGGAGCGATGGATACTGTGATACATGTTCCCACACCATTCCAGGTCGGAGCTGTCAATAGCTACCTTCTGGGTGACACCTTAATAGATGCAGGTCCCCACACGGCGAATGCTTTAGACATTCTACGAAAAGAAGTTGATTTTAAATCCATTAAAAACATCCTGATAACCCATGGGCATGTTGATCATCATGGGATAGCTTTCTACCTCAAAAAAGTTTCAAACTGCAGAGTTTTTGTTCATAAAGATGATTTTTTAGCTGTCTCAGATTTCGAAGAGAAACTGTTGATGAACTTGGAAAAGTACAAGGAGTTCCTGGAGAATGCAGGGATTCCAAGAGAGATTATCCTGGGTTTTGAGCGTTTCTACACAAATTACAGACGTTACGGGGAGAATTGTGAAGCTGAAACACTGGAAGATGAATTTGAGACTGTGATGGGCGTCTTGAAAGTAATTCACACACCCGGTCACACACCGGGGAGCTGTTGCTTTCTTTTAGGGGAAACGCTTTACTCAGGAGACACTTTACTCTCCCACATTTCGACGAACCCCAGTGTGCACGCTCTCTTCGATGAGCGCTGTGGGCTGAAAACGTTTCAGAGATCACTTGAGAGAATTCAAGGATTGCCAATCACAGAAGTTCTCCCCGGGCATGGTAAGAAGATCGAAGATCACAAGAAAAGAATCCAAGAAATTCTAGAAGAACACAAAAAGAGGAGAGAGAAAGTAATAAATTGCTTGAAAAAAGACCCTCAACCCCTTCTGATGATAACGAAGAAAGTCTTTGGAGAAGTGCCAATATCAGAGATTATTCTGGCTCTGGCTGAATGTTATGACCATTTGAGAGTTCTGGAGAAAGAAGGAGTTGTCACAAGCTCAGATAGTTACTTTTTCAGCCTCCCGTGAGAGTGAGGGTTAACCCAATGGCTGAGTGTTGTCCAACCAGTTCTGACTGTACACAGGTCTATCTTCTATTTTCAAACCCATAACCTTATATGCAGTAAGAGAGAGGGGGATCGATGAACCCGCTGAACTGGCTGCCGTCACTTTTCGAGTATTTTGAAAAATTCTGTATCAAGATAGCAGCCAGGGGATGGCACAGACCTGGGTTCTATCTTTCCACTCTTTTTACTGGCCCCCTCGCTCTGTATCTGTATCGAAAAGAGACCCAATACCGAATTCTCAACGTTCTATTGAAGATTTTATCCAATATTCTCATATTTTTCTCTGCCATTATCCTTCTACAGGGATTCTGGATTTTCCTCTTCCTGCTTCCTGTAGCACGGGTAGTCAGGTTCTTCTACATCCGCCTGAAAGTAGGTGAAAAGGAAACTGAACCCATCCAGTGGAAGGAAGCCATCGTCATAGAGACGGACAAAGAGGTTTTCTGCAGGCCGAAACTCAAATTCACATCAGAGCCTCTGGACTTACTGGCTCTCCTTTTCATTCTCTTCATTTTCCTGAGCTTTCTGGTAAACGTGGACAAATTCGCTCCCTTGGGAGATGACTGCTGGTATCACATGGCAGTTGCCAGGAAAATCGAAGAAACTGGCACTATCCCACTCTGGGATACATGGGAGTTCCAGCCTGTGGGAAGGCCTCACTTATACCCGCCCTTACTCCACATAATGATCGCTTTTTTCTCCCAAGATGCCGAACACATCATAGATGGTGCAAAGGTATTACAGATCTTCTTGTACCCTGCAGCTTTATTAACCTCCTGGTATTTCGCCAGGCTTTTGTTCTCGTCCAAAGTTGCCTTCATTGCTCTCATAATTCTGTCTATGGATGCGACCTTCTTACTCATATTCGTAGGGATTATGCCCTCTTCCTTGATTAACTTGTTCTTTCCTCTGCTTTTGGTCAGCTTCCTCTCCAAGAGATTGAAAACCTCTGTTTTCCTCATGACCTTGTGCTTGTACTCCCATTTATCTTTTCCCTTTTTGGTCCTGGTGTGTCTCTTGGTCCTCTCTTACAAATATAGGACATACCTTTCCTTTTACAAGAAATTTGTCATCTTTTCCTTAATCTTATATCTACCCTGGGCACTCCGTGTCCTAATTTTCAGAGATTTCTTGAGGAGCTTTGCCACGATGGTGGGGAACCCTATTCTCGGCCTCTTGATTGGTATGCTCTCTCTCCAGATCTTCAATCCCATCTTTCTGTACTTTGGCATCAAAGGATTAAAAAAATCTTCAGGAATTAACCGCGATTTAGTGAAGTACGTCTTGATTGGGTTCCTCCCTGCCCTCCTCTTTTACGGTGGGAGATACTGGTTCCACACAGCTCCCTTCTGGGCCATTTTTATCGCCCTCTTCCTGGAAGAGAAAATCTTTTCCCGGAAGAGGATCACTTTATTACTCTTGTTCGCCTTCATCCCTCTCCCCATGATTGCCATCGGAATGCCGGGAGGCAGCTTCCCTATCCTTCCCAGTATTACTGCTTTAGATGGGGCCGTGGGGCTGCATTTCTTCCCTCCAGCCTATAATGAGAACGATGCAGCCTTGAAAGCTTTTATAGAAAAATACACACAACCTGATCAGATCATCCATGTAGATGAGGCCTCCTTAGCTGACAGGATCGTCGTTTTGACCGGGAGGCGTGTAGACAACGGCATGTGGTTTGAGGTGGGCAGTGAAGAGATGCACAGAAAAATAGAGTATGCTCGACAGTACGAGAGACCAGCAGTCTTTGTCTACCTCAACAGAGAGAAGTTACCGCACGTAGACTACGAATACCAAATAGGGAAATACTGGGTAGCGGTCAGAGAGTAAATGAGGTTAGTCGAGATCAGATTTACACGTTCTCCACCCATATATTGTTCTTATATACGTCCAGGAACACTTCCATGTCGCAGGATTTTACAAAGGGTGTCCTCAGTATCCTCTCGTTGACAAATTCATTGAGTTCCAAGGCATCGGTACACGCCACGATTAAGAGCAACTTCCCCTCCCTGATTGCTGCCACCAGGCACACTTCCTCATTTTCAGCCAGTCTGTGGGCAACATCCTCGATCACCTCCCTGTACTTGTCCTTGAAAAAGGGCTTTTCTACCTCTACGATAACCTGAGCAAAGGTCTTAGAAAGGGCAGATTGATCCGTAATGACTGTAAACCCTTTTATAATTCTCTTTTCGATCATTTTTTTGATCCTGAAATCAATGGTGCTGTTGGGTTTCTGCAGTATTCTGGAAATTTCGGAGGTAGCCTTCCTGGAATCTTTTATCAGCTCCTTCAGGATTTCTCGATCGAGCTCATCCATGCTTTTCCTTAACACCTCCTCTATATAAATGTTTGTAAGATTTCCAAGCAACATTGGAAGATGGGCGAAAAGTATATATAAGTCTGGAGGAACTCAATGTCAATGTCAATGAAACGGGTGAAAACAGGCATCGAGGGACTGGACGAGATCATGGCCGGAGGTTATCCTGCTGGAACAAACATACTGGTTACAGGGGCCTCCGGTACAGGGAAGACTATATTTTGTACCCAGTTCCTGTACAAGGGATTGCGAGAATATGATGAACCTGGTCTCTATGTGACTCTAGAGGAGAGACCTGAAGATCTGCGAAATGAAATGCTGTCCTTGGGTTGGGATTTCAAAAAATACGAGGATGAAGGGAAATTGATTGTCATAGATGCAGCATCTACTCGCTCTGGTCTGCATACCAGGGAAAAATTTACCATGCCCAAGGGATTTGACGTAGATTCTTTGGTTACCGAGATCTACAGGGCTACCAAAAAGATTGATGCGAAGAGGCTGGTCATTGACTCGCTGCCTTCCCTGGAATTACGTGTTGCTGACACGGGCCAGATCCGTGGGATCATTTACCGATTGAGCTCACTCTTGCTGGAGATTGGAGTGACCTCTTTATTGACGACAGAGAGTGTGAGCCCTAACATGATTTCTCGTTACGGTGTGGAAGAATTCGTGTGCAGGGGAGTGATCATCCTTGACTTAGAAGAGAAGGGACACGACCTCAAGAGAACGCTGCGAGTGAGAAAGATGCGGGGGACAAAGCACACCATGCGGAAGCTGCCTTTCGAGATTCAGCAGGATGGTATTGTCATCTATTACCACGGAGAGCAGTACTGATTCACGTATTGAGGGCCATCAACTGGTCATAGGCTTCATTTATTTCTTTCATCTTTTCTTCATAACCATTTCCAAGGTCTGGGTGGTATTTTTTTGCGAGCCTTTTTCTCGCTCTCTTGATCTCTACTCTGGAGGCCCCAGGTTTTAACCCTAAAACCTTTAAGTACTTCTCTCTCTGCGACACAATTCGCTGAAATACATGGTACCAGCAAAAAATGTGTAACTCCCACTGTTTACAGTAAACGCTTGCCTGTAACTGGTGCCTCCCCGCCTGGGAAGTGTTCAGCTTTACGGGTAAGTCCAGGTAGGCTCCCGCTGCCAGGGGAAAAAACCAGCTGTTGCCGCATATAGCCTGAACTTTCTTTAATGGTGTCTTTCCGCAGTTTTCTACCCGCAGGGTAGCCTGGATCTCCTCAAAGAGGTTCAAAGAATCAGGTACCCCCACGAGTGTGGCAGACAAGGGGTTGGGGAGCCTTCTCAATTGAGCCAGATGTACTTCCCACAAGGCATACAGGAGGTACATGACCATCACTCCAAAGAATGTGTAGAAGAAGAGTATGGAACCTATGGGGGACATGCTGGTCATGGTTTCCCCTTCGCAGTGGAGCATAAATACTCTTCGGCCCGCAGCGCACTGGTGATAACCTGCATCTCCTCAATGGTCAAAGACCACACCTTCCTGTCCGGGTAGGGAAACTGGGCAGATTGAATCACCTCTTTTGTTGCCCCGAACATGTCACGTGAAGAAATTAAGGCGTTTCTAACAGTCTTCCTCTTGTGGGTGAAGAGTGCTCGTATGACCTGGTCAAAAAAGGCATCGATGACCTTTTCATGAGGGATAACCTTCACTAAAGCACAGTCAGTCTTTGGTACCGGGTAGTACGCCTTTCTCGACACGTATTTCGTGATTTCACAGTCTGCCCGCATTTGGGCCATGATGGACAGCCGTGAGACCTGAGGAGAAGGAATCTTCGTTACGAGACGCTGCGCAAATTCCTTTTGGTAGGAGAGTACTCCCAGTTCAAAGGAGTGTTCTAAAAGCTTGAACGTGATCCCAGAAGAAATATGGTACGGTATATTGGAGATGACCCGGTCAAATGGAGGTAAATCCATTTCCGTGACATCACCCTGTATGACCTCGACATTACCAAAGGAATACTCCTCTTTGAGGACATGGACAAACTTTCTGTCTTTTTCAATAGCAATGACCCTATCTGCCTTCTTTGCCAGTTCTACGGTGATGAATCCCAGTCCAGGCCCTATCTCCAGCACTCTTCCCTTCCCGTAGGAAGCCATCTCCCTTATGACTGAGAGTGAGACCAGAAAGTTCTGGGACCATTTTTTCCTTGGTTTTATGTCATATTTTCTGAGTAGGTAGTTGAGATTCACATTCATTTAGAACACGAATATGCGGTACTTGTCTTCTCCCTTGATTTCTATAACAATTCTCTTAGCAATCATTTTTTTGGGGTCGGGGATAGAAGGAATCCTCTTTTTCAAATCTTCGAAGTTCTGGAACGGTCCTGCTTTACGCTGGGCTAAAATTTCGTTCATCAGTTTTTTCCCCACACCACTCAGGAGTTCCAGCTGGTGGTATCGTATGGTGATGGAGCGGGAGTTGTTGAAGAAATCGATAAATCGCTGCTCAGACCGTCCCACAACCTCTTCTATGGCGTAAGGCAGTTCTGCCTTGGCAGAACTCGTCAACTCATCGTGAGCTAACCTTCTCTTGATGTGGTTGATTTTTCTTCTATTACCCTTCCCGATGAATATTCGCTCGTGGGTGGTGAGAGGTCCCCGGGGGATAGCCTCCAAGAGTGAAAAGTGGGTCTCTCCCAGCAAATGTACGATAGGAGTCCTCTTGAACCCCTTCTCGGTGGGATATCCCTGCGCCAAGTAGTCCAGCACTACCCCAAAGTCCTCATACGTTTTCTGCATTTAACTCTCACCATATTTCAGTAGGATTGCTGTGATCTTCTCCAAAAGATCTGCGTCTGAAACGAACCGCTCCTTGGAGAAGAGCATGACAATTTCCCGTCTGCTCCGAGGGAGAACATCAATCAGTTTCGAGGCCAGTTCCCCAGGCAGTCCAGCCTCCATTAACTCTTTTATGAGGTGCTGTGCGTCTTCCAGCTTCAGCTTGGCAAACTTTCCCGCATGATCTAAAGCAATTCCCTGCTCGTACAGGAGCTCCCCCACATCCTTCTGAGAGGACAGAATTTCCTTTACCTCGTCTAGAGTAACGGGCTCCTGTTTTATGACCCTCTTAACAGCCATTTATCCCTCCCCCTGAGGCTTCAGGTGTTCTGGTCTGGCAATGATGGTCTTGTGTTTTGACCCATCCCTGATATCCAGAACATATGAATTCCCTCTCTTTTCTTTTACTGTAGCAGTCTTCCCTTGAAACTTGGGATGAGGCATCCCCTTGTGAATGGAGGGTTCTATATCTATGTGTACAAACTGACCATTTTCAAATTCCTGCAGGATGCGCGAGAGGGGTGGTAACCCTCGCTGCCTCGGTTTCTTTTTCATCTTGTATCTGGTTTTGCTTCTGGAGCCTTTTGATCTTTCCATGTAATCACCATAATGCACGTGAGATTTATACCGTTTCAATCTCATTATTTATAAACCTTTCTAAACTCTTATTGCTTCAGATTTTTTTGTTTGATACTAACCTTGAACAGGGTTTCTATTCATTTTCAGAATACATAGGAATCTCCATACGTGAAAGGGCATGCCAAGAAATTGCTATTTCCGCTATGGAATAAAATAACTGTTCTGTCTGTGTATGGAATTCGTACCAGTATACTGGAGCAGGAATGAGGTTCAGTACCTGTCATCGCATGCTGGACTTCAAGATCTCTCTCTGCATCAATACAGAAGTTCCTCCCACCAGTAGCATGAACCAGAAAGAAATGAACCGGTCTAAAAGAGAAGCAGCTACAGCCAACGTCAGGGGAAAGCCGAAGGAGATATACAGGAAAACGGTGGCCCCCTCATTAGAGCCTAACCCTCCTGGAAGGATGGGGACAACCCCCACTAAAGTCCCCACCATCTGTACGACTACAATGACGATGAAGTCTACTTCATACCCGAGCGCTATGACCACGACGTAGTTCCTCACGATCACCAGGAGCCACAACGCAAAAGAAATAACCACACAGGTGGCGAGGTCTCCTTTCCGTGAAGATAATGTTCTGATAGCTTCGCGGTACTGTTCAACTGCTTCCTCGATTTGACACTCATATTTCTCCAGCGTTTTGGAAAACTTGGTGAAGATTCTCAACAGGGAAAACATCAGTTTCTTGGCTGCATTTACATTAAATGAAAAATACAGCACTATGAACAGCAGGAATAGATTGAATAAGAGGGCCAAAACAATAATGATTATCATTTGCACACTTGTTTCCATGATTAACACTAAATAGATCAGAGAAAAAGAAATGACTGACAGGAAAGGAAATGCATTTAAGATGTGGTCCAGAGCGATGGTGGCAAGAGTATCCTCGAAATCCACGTCTTCTGCTTCATGCAAGAAATATGCTCTGAAGGGTTCTCCCCCCGCTTTGGCCACAGGGATGAGGTTATTGAAGAACACTCCGATGAGGATTCCCTTCAGAGAATTGGTGAGGGAAACAGGCTTGAAGGGCCTCAATAAGATCTTCCACTTTACTGCCCACAGAGCTATGACCACGAGCTGGCAGCCTACTGCCAGTCCAAAGATGAGAGGACTTGCCTGGCGAAGCACCTCAATGACATCACCTGCCCCGGCCAGGTGTATGAGCAAGAAGATGATGAGAATCCCAGTCAAGAGAAGGACAAAGAGCTTTATTTTGTTCATTTCCTTACCTCCCACCTGCTGTCCATTTTTCCTCTCTCACTCCTTTTTGGTTTCCCTCTTGTCTTTCTCTTCTTTTACTCTTTACCATAATTTTTTTCCTGAACCTCACCGTGATTATGGTTCTGAGGCTGATCTTCTCCTCTGCCGGGCACACGAGAGAGGTAAGGATAAAAGCTGACGGAAAGACGTCCGCGGAGAGACAGGTCATGGAGAGCGCCAGAAGTAAGAGTACACAGAGGAGGATGGTTCCCGCCTCACAGGTTCGTGAATCCATGACCACTGTCACATGTAGTAATTTTTAAAGGTTTGTCAGGTAGGTAGGTTATCAGAATCAGGTTGGACTATTCTTGAAGGTTCCCTCGTCTTTTTGCATTTCTAGGTATTCTCACATAATTTTCTTTTCTCTCATATGAGTTCGTCTCAGCTCTTGTTGTTGAGAGTTATTGTCGCTTTGAAATGAGCATTTTTCCTCTTAAACTCTTAAACCAAATACTTATAAGTTAATCTTCATAGTAATGACGAGGTGAAAGACATGAAAAACTCGAAAACAATTTTTGTACTCCTTGTAGCAATGCTCCTCTTTTGCAGCGTAGTGGAGATAACAGGAGAAGGACTGGTGACCATCCACATACAGACCATGGGACATGAAGGAAAGGATGTCCTCATGGTAAAGTTGAGAGTGGTACAGGAGACTGAAGACTGGTTATACGCGACTTTGGAATCAGGGAACCTGGATTCGCTCAGTACAACCATTAACGTGGATCGACTGGAGAGCCAGTACTTCCACAGAGTAGGGGATACTCTAGCAATCTACAAGGGAGCGCTCACGGAGGTATCGAGAAGGGAATACATAGCCTGTGTGAAGAACGATGTTCCCAAAATAGGGTGGCTTTTGCGGGAGAAGATGCCCACAATGCAGGGCCCCGTGAAGACTATTGTGATGTTCAAGGGAAAAGGAGTTCTTCAAGACTTGAAGAAATACGGGAACGTGGAATACGTGTTTGCAAGTGGGCTGGGTGCTGTCGTCACCCTGGATAAAACGAGCATTGTGACAGTCTCCCAAAAGGACTACGTTTTGTACGTGGAAGACAATGCTTCAGTTCACATGATGTTATCCAGTGCTGTCCCCCACATTCATGCAGATGATGTGTGGAGCCTGGGGTACGATGGAACTGGGGTGGTCATTGCCATAATAGATACAGGGCTAGACCCCAACCACTGCGACATCACGGGAAAGATTGTAGCATGGAAAGACTTTGTCAACGGGAACACCACCCCCTATGATGACCATGACCACGGGAGCTTCATGGCGAGCTGCGCAGCTGGGAAGACTGACCCCAAGGGCGTGGCACCGGGAGCTTCCTTAATGGGTGTCAAAGTTCTGAACAACCAGGGAGCTGGAGACACGAACACCATCATCCAGGGGATCGACTGGGCAGTGGCCTACGGTGCAGATGTCATGAATTTGAGCCTGGGTGGTGCTGGTGGTGATGGTACCAGCCCTCTGGCCCAAGAGTGCAACTGGGCAGTCTCTCAAGGCGTCGTCGTGGTGACCACGGCTGGTTCAGGAGGCAGTTGCGGGACCATCGGGACACCAGGAGATGCTACGAACGTGATTACTCTGGGAGCAGTAGATTACTCCAATGCGGTAGCGAGCTTCTCTTCGCGAGGACCCACCACTGATGGGAGGATAAAACCTGATCTGGTGGCACCAGGAGTGAGCATATCGGCAGCCGATGGAGGGACAGCGTGCGGAAATGTAACCTGGAGTGGAACATCTCTGTCTACAGCTTTAGTCTCTGGTGTGTGTGCCTTGATACTGGACAAGAACCCCAGTGCAACACCAGCCCAGATCAAGAACATTCTGGGGTACACAGCTTTAGACCTCGGTAATGCAGGGAAGGACAACTACTACGGATGGGGTTTAGTAGATGCCAAGAAAGCAGTGGACAATGCCTTCAACAACCCGACGCCTCCAGGAAATGCATCAGATCCCTACTGTAAGTCGGGGTCCTGTCTGGGAACCTTCTTGATGTGTCTTTTCATCCTTCTGGGAATACTATCGAAGATGGTAGGATAGCTCTTTTTTTTTATTTTTTCTTGTTTTTCTATTCACAGGATCGGTGAGCTGCCCGCAGTATGAGAGTTCTCTTTCATCCCCCATCACGTGAGAAACCTTTATAAGACTCGCATCATCCATTCCACTCATGGTATCTAGAAGGGTAAAAATTGTTGCTGCAGTTGCCATTGCTGTAGTAGTCTTTGCTGCTTATAGTGTATATGCTTCAAATCATGCCTTTGACATGAAAGGAGAACCCAAGGTATACCCCTTTGAGATGAATCTCGGTGACCAAACACTGAAGACGAATCTGGTGACCTACGTAGGTGGAGATCCGGGGAAAATGATCACCTTCACCCTGATCAATCCCAACGTAGACAGGATCTACATCCTCTTCCGTGCATCAGAGGTGGAGACTGATAACCCCAGTTTGCTGAAAGCCTCAGCCAGTATAGGTGAAGGACTGGGCGCAGCCATAGGAAAAGGGAAGCTGAACATGACCCCCGAAGACATTCATCCCCGGCAGATTACCTGGTTCCAGAGAGTCTTAATCTACTCGGGGTTGATGGGTACAGAGTCTGCGCCAGTGATCTACTTCAAGACCCCCAATGTGGGCGGGACAGAGGACAAGATCATTGTTTTGAAGGGTATTATCATTATTGAGTCTTCCACGTACGAGAACTCCATTGCGCTGGCTTCCTTTGTGCGGCAACTGGTGATGTCATGAAGATCACGGTGATAGATGTTTTCATCATCGTGCTTTTGGGGTTGTCCTTATTTTCTTTTTCCTTAAAGTATGAACCCAAGTACGAGTTCGGGTACTCGGGGTCACAGATTTACAGAGCAGTCGAGGAGTGTGAGAAGCTGGACAGCAGGGGATTCTTATACATCGTTGATGCGAGAGGATACTGGAACGCTGATGTGGGCCACTTTGGAGAGGAAGCCTTTGTTGCTGGCACAGGAAGAGGGTATCTGGTGTTGAAGTTAAAAGATGGGAGGATCGTCACCATGGGGGGTCAGATGAGCTACAAGGAGGACATACAGGCAGTAGACATTGAAATACTGCAGAAGAGCAAGTCGTCAGTTCATTACGTGTTGAAGCCATTTGAAGGTTCGAAAGAAGAGGTTAAGAAGTACATTGAGGATTCTGCAGGGTTTATTAACTATGTGAAGGAAGACATGGCAGTGAGTGCAGTTTTGACCATGGATGCAGATACAGAACAGTCCATATTGCTGGAATCTGAGATAGAAGACCAATTGCAGAAAGAGATTTTCTTCCTAAAATCAGCTGACGTGGAAATTTATGATGATGGGTTAACAGTTGCTGTAGAACGGCTGAGCATGAAAGAGGTTGACACCTTTTTCGAGATTTTGGAAAAGTACTTCACGGTAACAGGGATCTACACGGGAGATGTAAAGGTGGTGTACCAGACGGCTGAGGAAATAAGAGAGGAGGACGTTCCCCTGCTCGAAGCGTACAAAGGAGAGAATATATATCCTGGAAGTATTCACGTGAGGGTGTAGTATGCTGGAAGAGGTCAGTTCGTGGTTGATCTCATTTTTGAAAAAAGAATACGAGAGGAGTGTGTATAAAAGGTTGATGGACTCTTTTTTTGACAAGATACAGATGAAGGAAATCCCGCGGATTGACTTTTTCTCCCTCCCCGAAAAGGTGGTGAGCCCCTCCATTTTTGTTGTTGTCTTCATCGTGTTTTTGGGGTTGTCCGACCATGCTCTGTCTTTCATGGGGACTTTAGGGGTTATTCTGGGCATTCTTGGGTTTATTGTAGGAATTAACGTGAAAAAAGTGAAGAGACCGAAAATTTCGGAGAAATATTTTTATCCTTTGCTTTTTATATTTGTCGCATCTGCAGTGGCGATGATTTTTGACTGGAGTTTGTTTCTAAAGATGAGCTTGATACCTCTCGTTCTGTTATTTCTGACAGGAAGGTACACAAAAGAGCTGTTCATTACAGTCTTTCTGGCGAGCCTTGTCGTATTGAAAGAGGGATTCTGGGGTGTGGCTCTACCCTTCACGTTTTTGTCTTTGATTTTTCTGGCTACCACGGTGAAGAGTTCTATCTTTGACGAGAATTTATCATTACTGGCCTTCACGTTTCTGGTGGTGGGAGCCGTCTTTTGGTGTCTGGACGTCTTACTATTTGGTGGATTCCCCTTATTGACTCCTGAGGCTAGGGGTTTTCTAGACACGACTTTTACCATGCTGTCGCATTTACTGCCCATTGGATGTGTGATGACAATTGTGGTGACGAAAAATCGAACTGCGTCTGTGGTGATGGTTTTCATTTCTTTGACATTAATGGCGTTATTAGGGTACAGAACGCAGGTAGTCCTGGTGATGCTGGCTTCGTGCTTTGCTGGATTCTTGACAAAGGTGATGACAGGGACAGAGACCGTGACGATCATGGCTGGTACGGGTGGGTTGGGATTGTTGTTGACAGGATTACGGAATGTGATTTTACAGACGAGAATTGGTATAATAGAGGCTGTGCAGGTGAGGGTGGGGGTGACTCTAGATATCTATGACATGATGGCAGAGTTAGGGGGTGTCCTGGGGTACACGAAGGGGCAGGTGTATGTGGCTGCGTTACCGTCCCTGGCCCGGTTGATGCCGAAGTATGCGTACAGTCCCCGAAGGTACATTGCAGAGTTCGTGGGGATGGATGTGTCAGCCACGTCGACTGTTCTGGGACCTCTGGCAGTGGACTTTGGGTTGGTGGGAGTCTTTGTGGGCATGATGTTTCTAGGTTATTTGTTGTCGAAATTGTACGAGAGAAAGACCCCCTTAGGGATTTCACTGTATTGCGTGGTGTTCGTTTATTCTCTGATTGGGATTGAGACGGGTATTGTAGATTTAGAGGTTATTTTGGTCTTTTTTGTATCATTATTATATGTTTTGACTGGTAAGAAGTAAATCTGAATGAAAATAATATTTTTCTTTTCGTTATTTGATTGGAAATGATTGGCTGTACGAGTTCTGTGTTGTGAAGATACAATCAAGGGTTCCAGGTTTGGTTCGCCCAAATTATCAGTACAAGATTTTTCAGCCCTCATACAGTGAAAGCTGGGTTCCTGTGTTGAGGGATTTTCAATCATCTTTGGATTGGGCATCCTGAATATGATCTATCAAATCCAATCAAAATCTGCGAAAAAAACCTTTCACAATTTCAGGAAAGTCTCACCCATATTAATCCAACCCAATACCTCCAAAAAATGTAAATTACAAATATGAAGAAAATGCTTCTTATAATCTAAATGAAGTATTTACATAATTTCTCCAGCATCAATAACCTTTAAAAGCTCACCACGAAGGAGCACATTGAGGTTAACTATGAAACGAAAAGGACTGATTCTCTTAGGACTTCTACTTGTTCTAGCCTACCCCCTTGCTTCCGTCGCTGCATGCAACCCGCCATCTCCGCCACCCCCGCCCCCTCCACCGCCTCCACCGCCTTCTACGCCCGCGTCGGTCAACAGCAACAGCATGATGGGCTCATCGAACAATAGCGGACTGAATACTGTCTCCCAGCTTGCAATAAAGGCTCATTCTCTCCTCGATCAGGCAATTGAAAAAAATCTAGATGTTGTAGCTATTTCAGATTCTATTGCAAAAGCCGACGCTCTTGTAGAACAAACCCAGAAAATCGCACAATGCAACCCCATTCCGGCAGGTAATATGCTCAGAGAAGCCATCAAACTGTACCAACAAGCCATATCCGACTTAGGAACAGCACTGAAATGACCTTATTTTTCTTTTTTTCTTTTAAAATACTATGAAGAACTCATTAGAATTTAGGTGGATTCAAATAGTCTTATCTCATATTAAGTCAAAAAATCTTGTTTTGTACAAGTAATCTCTGCAGAATCATTATTCCTGTTCTGTAATCGTCATTACCGCTTCTGTTGTTCGTTTTATTTCATCATGAATGATAGAGCAATTTTTTACACAGCTACCTATCATAGTTAGTAAGAGATTTGATCATGTTCGCCCCTTTTTCCTCTTTCCATTTTCACCAACTACCTGTCCTCCTCCATCCTATGTAGGGCTGAATAATACAATCTGTCCCACGTAATAGTCCACCACTCCCTATACCGACCAGCAGTGTTGTGGATTTTCAGAAGATTCCAAGACTGAATTCTATCCCACAGGAAGTTTCTTAAGAACTCACTACCATGAAGAGGAGAGGTAAAACTATGAAAAAAAGCTTACTACTCTTGGGAATCGCACTGATCATAGCATCCCCCATGGCTGCCAACGCCGTCGTATTGCCTTCGCCACCACCTCCGCCACCACCATCACCCACTAACCCCAACGCTATGATGGGTCCAACAGCCTACAATATCCTGGGCACTGCCCTTCAACTGAAAGGGGATGCCCATTCTTTCCTCGACCAGGCGGCTCAAAAGAACCTGGATGTTACGGCGATCTCAGATTCTATTGCAGAAGCCGATGCTCTCCTAGAACAGGCTCAAAAGATTGTAATCTGCAACCCCATTCCCGCAAGTAACATGCTCAGAGAAGCCATCAGCATGTACGAAAAAGCTATATCAGATCTGAAATTGCTTCTCGGTTAAATTTTTTCTCCTTTTTCTTCTTTTTAAATCTTCTAACGAGCCCCATATTAAAAGAGACTCACTGCAAACAGTTGCAAGAGACCATGAAGGGGAAATCCATGCTCACTTAATGACTATTATCAGGTTCAACCCGCCTCAGACCACAAGACGGTAAGGGAAGAGAGCCAAAAAGATGTAAAGGTGGAAAAAGATGTAAAAGCTCGAAAAGTTTAAGAGCCTGAAATGGACAGAGATACCTCAGGTAATTTCTTCTCACCTCCTCAGGGGTTGTCAAGTCTTATGGTGCTCCTCACGTTGCATCGAAAAAATAGTAGATTACTACTATGAGTTATTCGATTAATAGAACAAACTGATAATCTGGGAGGTCGCACAATTTCCAGCACCGCATAATTTGACAACCCCCTCCTCACAAACCTTTAAAAGTCATTAACTATGTAAGGGGTCATGAACTCGCAAGCTTTTGAGCTGAAAATTGTCTCCACTGTGTACCATCCACCATCAGTATTGAGAGGTGTCATAATCCGGGGAAGGGTGAGTGATCAAATCTAAAGAGGAGATAAAAATGAGTAGGATAAGGAATTTTGTTCTTGCTTTGGCTGGAATTTTCATCATTTTCCTGATGGTGGAACTTGCTGGACTTGAAGAAGTCCTTGAGGTAGTTCAACAGGTGAACCCTCCCATTTTTGTTCTAGCTATCTCCTGCGAGTTAGTATCTTGTCTGTTTTGGGCAGTGCGGTGGAAAGTCCTCTTGAGGTCTTTCAAAAAGGTGAATTTCAGAAATACCATAATAGGTATCTTTATCGGGGTTTTCTTTAACAATCTTACCCCCATGGCCAGGGCGGGGGGAGAACCTTTCAGAGCCTTCTTCATGCAAGAGAAAGAGGGCGTCCCTGTTGAAGATGCTTTCGCCACTGTCACTGTGGACCATGTTCTGGACGCTTTCCCCTTCCTGTTTATCATGTTATTTGCCCTGGTGTACTTCCTCTTTTTTGTGCAGACAAGCCTGCAGATGATCATAATTATTTGTTTATCTTTCCTTCTCAATTTACTCATTCTTTTCCTCGTCCTCTTTTTTTCATTCAACGTGAAGGCAGCCAAGAAGTTGGTGTTTTCTTTCTTTAGATTCGTGGGATTCTTCACCAAAACACTGGAGAAGCACAAGGATCAGGCAGAGAGTGCGGTGGAGCGGTACAACTGGGCCATGAAGACCTTGTCTTCACAGAGGAGGGACCTCGCTGTTTCACTGGGGATTTCCTTCGCCCTCTGGTTTATTCTTATTGTGAGAAACTACTTAGTGGTCATATCTTTGGGGTATGAAGTTGACTTTATGGTCATTGTGGTGGTGCAGGTCGTAGGGACGTTAATTGGGTTGCTGCCTCTTCTCCCGGGAGGCCTGGGTTCTGTGGAGGGAATAACAATATTTCTGTACCTTTCGTTCCAGTTCCCAGCTGCTGTGGCCGTGACTGCCTCTCTTTTGGACCGGTTCATATCCTTCTGGATGATGATGATGATAGGAGTTCTCTTCGTGATTGCAGAACGGAAATTCTTGAAAATTGAATGAGGTTCAGGGTCATCAGAAGAGAAACAAAAAGACAATTTTTATATAGGTAGCAGAGTAACACAACCATGCGAACCCTACTCATCCTTCTCAGTCTCATGTTACTGGCTCAACCTGTTACTCCGAACCAATACGGAGGGACCCTGCGCCTTCCCTGCATGATGGATGTACAGACGTTAGACCCTCACCGCATCAACGTCTTCTATGAGGACTTTGATTCATCAGTGGCAGTGGTGAACCAGGTTTTCGAGGGATTAGTCTGCTACAGCCCAGGGACAGAACAGATTGAACCCCTACTGGCAGAATCGTGGGATATATCCAAAGATGGCTTAGTATACACCTTTCATCTAAGGAAAAATGTCTACTGGCACGACGGCAACGACATATTCCCCGAAGGAAAGTCCAGGAAAATGGAGGCAGAAGACTTCGTCTCCTCTTGGAATAGAGCAACAGTCCCGGGGGAACTGTCATCTGTGGGAGATTTCTTTTCAAATACTGCTAAAATTCAGTCCTGGCAGGCCAAAGGAGCGTTGGCTTTTGAAGTCACGTTGAAGCAGCCCAATCCCTCTTTTCTGTACATGCTGCCTTTTCCCTGTTTCTCTGTCGTACCAGAAGAAGTGGACCAGAAGTATGGGAGGGAGAACTTTTCTTCCCATGCAGTGGGGACAGGTCCTTTCAAGGTAAAATCACAGACAGACACTGTTGTCTTGAAGTGCAATGAAGACTACTGGAAGGGGGAACCCTACGTCACTGAGATAGAATATGACCTGGTACAGCCAGAGAATCTTCAAACTGCATTTGAGAAAGGGTCCATAGACTGGTGTGTTATCCCTTCTGAAAAGTGGGAAGCGTTCACAAAATATAAGGTAGTGGCTGTCCCTCGAATGGAGATTCTTTACCTGGGAATGAACTGTCAGAAAGTCCCCTTCTCAGATAGAATGGTGAGACAGGCCATTAACTATTCCCTGAATCCTGGTGCAGTTCTGGAGCAGATCTATAAAGGGAAAGCAGTGAAAGCCGTGTCTGTGCTGCCTCCTGGGTTAGTTTGTTACAAAGAAAGGGGTAATTTATACCCAAGAGACATTGAAAAGGCTAAAAAATTGTTGGATGAAGCAGGGTACACAGGAAATCCCCGGTTCACTGTTGAGCTGAAGTCTTCCGAGAGCTATGTACAGCAGCAGTTCAACGAGGTCTACAGAAAACAGTTAGAAGAGGTCGGTATTCGACTGGAGATTACTTACCTGGACATGGGTTCTTTGCTGCAGGCAGTGGACGCTGGTGACACACAGCTGTTCACACTCGGCTGGTATGCAGACTGGCCCTACCCTGACCAATTCCTGTTCTTATTCCACAGTTCCAACTGGGGCCTGGGAGGGAACGGGTCTTTCTATAAGAATGAGAGTGTGGACGAATACCTTGAGAAAGCGAATAAAGAGTCAGATCCTGTAAAAGCGTGCGAACTCTACCAGAAGGCAGAAGATGTAATTCTTGAGGACGCTGTATGGGTGCTGCAGTGGCGCAGAGTGGATGGTTACGCAGTCCAGGGGTGGATCCAGGGATTTTCCCCAGGTGGAATGGGTGAAGAATACGTGAAACTGGACAAAGTGTGGATCTCTGCAGAGCACAGGCAGACTACCAGGATCCCCCAGAAAGTCCAGGAAAAAAGAGAGAACAGTGTGATGTTGTATAGCATTGGGGCTGGTATACTTGGGTTCGTTGTGGTGGTTCTTGTGTGGTGGAGAAGAAGGTAAGATTCCATTTGCATTGTCTCTTACAGCTGTAACAGAAGCTCACAAAATAACATGGGTTAACCTCACGAAATGCCTTCATTTGAACTGCTTCAGTGTGCACTCCTTTTTTTCCACAGACACCATAGCATAATACCCTTCAGAAAACTTCCCTGGGTTCACCAAAAGAGTCTCTCCAAGGTAGTCTGTGTTCCTGCTCTCATGAATGTGCCCGCACAACACGATGGATGGCTTTCTCTCTTCTATGACCTGTCTCACTGCCGTACTTCCCACATGTTTTATTTTCAAGGCCTTGTCCGTCTTCGTGCCCCGGGGTGGCGCATGGCTCACCAGAATGCAGCCCTCCGGCGTCTGAGATAGCCCCTTGTAGATGACCTCCTCCGGGTATTCCGTGGGTGTCTTCCCTATGAAAAGGTTGCTTCCTCCGAACCCAACAAAGGTGTTACCCTCTCTTTTGATAATGTTCTGGTGAAGGTTACACTTTTTATAGTCTAAGGCTTTGAGAACATCTTCGTAGTCGCAGTTCCCATGAACAGCCAGGTACGGCTCTGGAAAGAGATTTAAGATTTCAAATGCGTTTTCATAATGTCCAAAACTGGTGATATCTCCACAGATGATGAGAAGATCGTAGTCAATCTTCTTCAACACAGGGACATAACTGATTCTCCCGTGAAGGTCTGATACGACGCAGAGCTCCATGAGTTCTCATTGCCCTCTCAGTTAAAAAGATTGTGACGTTGTTCGATAGAAAGCCATCAAGAATAGTAATGAAATACTGGGTTTAATACGAGTTTTGAATGCTCCAGGATTATTGTCTTTGTGCTCCGGCAAGATTGTATTGAATTGCTGCTGAGGGGTCGGCACCTGGATTGGTAGATGGATTGTCGCACGAGACCGTCACCGTGGGTACAAGCTCCACATTAACGTTCACCAAACCTTTATAAATGAGGCATATCCCTGTCCATGTAATGATCTTAATTGTGGCCGAGAAGCCAAAAGTTGCTTTAAAGATTGCCACCTCCTTAGGAAAACCAGAAAAAAAGAAAAAGAATGATGCCCTCTATTACGAGGTAAACGACATTATAGTGGCTCCAGCAGTGGGCCATCTCTATAAATTGAAGAATGCAGTCCCCTTTTCTGATTACCCGTTATTTGATGTGAAATGGGTTCCCAACCTTGAAACGTACGCCAAGGGTTACATAAAAAACCTTGAGACTCTGGCGAAGAAGGCAGATGTCTTTGTCAATGCTTGTGACTACGATATTGAGGGTTCTGTCATCGGGTACAATGCGCTGCGGTTCGCCTGCAAGGCAGACATTCAAAAATCGAAAAGGATGCGGTACTCTACGTTAACGACACCAGAGTTGAAGGCTGCTTTCGAGAACATGGAAGAGCCGGGTTATACCATGATTGAGGCAGGGTTAGCGAGGCACGAACTGGACTGGATGTGGGGCATGAATACGTCTAAGGCGTTATCCACCTCTTTGAAGGCGGCTGTGGGGCAGTTCAAGTTGCTGTCTGCAGGGAGGGTGCAGACGCCGACCTTAGTGTTTCTAGAAAAGAGAGAAGAGGAAATTGAAGAGTTTGTCCCCGAACCCTACTGGGAAGTGATCATTGAATTTGAAAAAGAGGGAATTAAGGTACAGGCCAAATACCCGGAGCGATTGAATTCTGAAGAAGATGCAAAAAAGATTTATGAAGGGTGTTTGAATAAGAAGGGCGTTGTCACTGCGTTAGATAAGAGGAAAAAGAAGAGGCCACCTCCCGTGCCCATGGATTTAGGGCTACTGCAGGGAGAGTGCTGGAAGAATTTCAGGTTATCGCCCCAGAATACCCAGAGCCTGGCTCAGGGATTGTATGAAATGGGGGTTATTTCGTACCCCCGAACGTCCTCGCAGAAGCTTCCGCATACACTAAATTTTAGAGGGATTGTGGAGGGGTTGTCTCAGAATTCTGAGTACAAAACGTTTGCACAGGAGATTTTGAGAACGAAATTGACGCCAGTCCAGGGAAAAAAGGAAGACCCTGCCCATCCGGCGATTCATCCTACCGGAGAACAACCCAAGAAGTTGACTGGTCCCTTACAGAAGGTGTATGACTTGGTGGTGAAGCGGTTCTTTGCAGGGTTTGCGTCTGTCTCTGTGTATGAGTCAACAAAGGTGGAGATTACCGTGGGGGAGTATCCCTTTTACGCTCAGGGCAACGTGACTGTTGAGGAGGGGTGGTTGCGGTACTACCAGGAGTATGCGAAGATAACTGAGGAACCCTTACCAAACCTGCAGGAGGGCGAGGAGTTATCGGTTACCCCTCAGATTTTGAGCAAGGAAACGAAGCCTCCTCCCCGGTATAATCCTGCATCTGTCGTGAAGACCATGGAGAAGTTGGGGATTGGGACCAAGGCCACGCGAGCGCAGATCTTGGACATTTTGTATGAAAGAGGGTACGTGGAGGGGAAACTCATTGAGGTGACAGCTCTGGGGAGGAAGACGGTAGAAGCGTTGAAGAAAAACTGTCCCCAAATTGCTTCAGTGCGATTGACCCGTCATTTTGAGAAGGAGATGGATGAAATATACGAGGGAAAGAAAAAGAGGGAAGAGGTCGTCAGTGAGGCGAGAGAAGAGCTAAAAACAATTTTTAAAGAGTTTAAGGCGAAAGAATCCGAGATCGGGAAGGTTATCTACGAGGGATTGAAAGAGACCACAGACAAGAAGAGTATTGTGGGGAAGTGTCCTGAATGCGGCTCACCCTTAAGGATTATTCGTTCAAGACAGACGAAGAAACAGTTTGTGGGATGCTCTAACTACCCGAACTGTAAGACGTCCTACCCGCTGCCGCAGAGAGGGAAAGTCACGCCGACAGAGGAAGTGTGCGCGTGCGGGGCACCTTTGGTGAAGATCAGTGGGAGGAACTACTGTTTGAACCCGAAGTGCGAGACTCACGCACAGGAAGAGGTGAAAGTGGGCATATGTCCGGAGTGCGGTGGTAATTTGCGATTGATATACTCCAGAAAGACTGGGAAACGGTTTGTAGGATGCTCTAACTATCCGAACTGTAGGAAGTCGTATCCTCTACCGCAGAAGGGGAAGGTCTCCTTTTTAGAGGAGAAGTGTGAGTGTGGTGCTCCTATAATTGTGATGGGAAAACAGAAGCGGTGTATTGACCCGAAGCATGCCAGTAGCTGACCATTAACTTATTATCCAATGAGCAGCGAATTTGTACATACAAAAATGAGAGAATTATCATGAATGGACTAGTTCTTGGAATTAGATTTTATAGCAATTCTAGCCAAACGCCACATCGAGCACCATCATGACTGTAAATCCAGCCATCAACCCCATGGTCGCTAAATCTACATTACCGCTCTGCTGCGACTCAGGGATCAACTCCTCAGCCACGACGAAAATCATGGCCCCTGCAGCAAAAGCCAAGGCATAAGGGAGCAGGGGTTGCGCAATGAGAACAGTTCCTGCGCCAATAACGCCCGCCACCGGTTCAACCAATCCAGAGAGCTGTCCATACCAGAAGCTTCGTAGAACAGACAATCCCTCACCCCGGAGTGGCATGGAGACTGCAAACCCCTCAGGGAGGTTTTGGATCCCTATTCCAAGAGCCAGGGCCACGGCTGCCACGACCGTAGCAGAAGGAAACCCTGCAGCAGCAGCTCCAAACGCAACACCCACTGCAAGCCCCTCAGGGATGTTGTGCAGCGTTATGGCAAAAATGAGCAAAGTTGTGCGCTCCCAGGACGTTTTAATGCCTTCAACCCGCTCTATAGGAGAGCTGATATGGAGGTGGGGGAGTATCTTATCTACACTCCACAGAAATAGACCTCCTGCGAGAAACCCTGCAGCAGCAGGAACCCAAGCAGGTATACTCTTCCCAGAAGACATCTCAATAGCTGGGGCAAGTAATGACCAGAAACTGGCAGCTATCATGACGCCGCCTGCAAACCCGAGCATCCCATCGAGAGCCTTTCTGTTCACATTTTTGATTATGAATATGAAGGCAGCACCGAGGGCAGTCATTCCCCAGGTAAAACAGGTGGCCACAAGTGCCTGGAATACAGGGTTAGAGCCATGTAGAGATATCATAGTTGTATGAGAGGTTCCCACCAGATAAATATTGTGGAGGTACTAGTACCATGATACTTTAAATGTGTCATGTTTGAAGTCCAAATTTCTCTCTTGCTCTTTCTCTTGTAAATCCCCAGTTTATTCGTGCTTTCTGATCATTTCTTCTATTCTCATAAACAGTTTTTTCTTTTTGAAGGGTTTC
>JADDYB010000131.1_pt1 | contig 22393 bp, 26 predicted proteins | sample 8641941 | NCBI WGS metagenome assembly JADDYB01 (sample SAMN16275377, study PRJNA637457) | freshwater sediment metagenome | isolation source: Lake Kineret sediment | place: Israel: Lake Kineret | collected 2013
CGTATTATCCAGTGCTGTCTCTGTCCCTGCACTGATCTCACCTAACCCTTCTTTCAGTTCGATCTCAACCCACACATCGTGGAGCACCATCTTCATGACTGCCCCTTTGAAATAACCGGTGTAGTAGGGCGATTTACTCATGTAGTCAAACTGGAGATCATTACTGGGCTGAATCTCCAAAGGATCACATACAGGTATTTCAGTATACCCATAGTACTCAGGAGAAGGTACTGCGTCATTCAAAACGAGATATCGGTTTCCCACATGGCCTGGCTCACTGATGAGCTCTCTGAAGTCTCCTCCAGCCACATACATACTCTGAGAAAAAAGGCCCATACACAGTATGACCACTACTAATCCAGTGTAAACTATCTTCATTTTTCAGCCTCCTTTACTTTACCGATTTTTACGATCTTATTGTTTTCTTATGTATCTCTTTATAAATTTTTCCAGTCTATTCTTATACATAAAATCGAAGAGCCGTTCCACCAGTAGGTATGGTCTGCTGCAACTGAGGTATTCACCCTGTACCAGAGGAATTTCTCTAAATGTATTGAAATGAGACTCTTCAGGTTTGAGTTGAGTAAAGGTGTAATCATAGGGTCAAATGAAATATAGAAAAACCTATATACGAAGACCTCAAGGGAGATAGAGGTGATAAGATGAGTGAACTCAAACCCGAAGGATGGCCTTTCACACCAATTAATCCTTTGGGAGGAGTCAATCCTTGTGGAGAAGGAAATGGTTTTGGTGGTGGAGTTCCTGGCTAAATAGGCAAAGGAGTCCAGAAATGCACTGGCATTGATACGTGTAAATCACGTATCAATCCTTTATTTTTTAGAATGACAAAGACTCGGTGCTCAATATTATTAACCAAGAATAAGTTTAACAGAATTGTGTTACCTATTTTGTACAAATATGTAGTTCTATCCAATTTTTGAAGTTCTTCGCGTAAACTAGTTTCATAATCTGTACTAAAAGTTAAAAATATCTGAGAATAATTATCCATTCCTCTAGGGAAAAAACTCACCCAAACTTTGCAGCTATTCATGATTTTCTTGAAGCGATTTTCAATCGTTTTCCATGTGACTTGAATTCCTGCAGATTTAAGTTTTCCACTCACTCTCGAAAAAGAAACTTTTGGATCTCTCATTAAATCATATATTTTCCAGTCCAGATCGTCCCAACGAAGTGGATAGGGGTCAGTTGGAAGGCTTCCTTTCTCTCTCAATTCCATATCATCCAACTTAAATCCTGAATGTATGGTAGGTTTGACTGCCTCCGCATATAGAAGTAATGAGGCTCCTTTTTTGAAACAGACAAGCGAATGTTCTCCAAACAGAGCAACAGCTCGTGTTACTGTAGAATCACTCTTACATAAGTCCAAATACCCAATGGGATCTTCAATTTCATTCTGAAACTTGATTTCGACATCTATTCCACAGTTGCAATAGATTATAGGACCTACAATAATTTTTTCATCTAAAGCCTCTTTAACAAGAAGTCCAGTTGATCTTTCTGCTCTGTAGATGTTTTGAATTTCATGGAGTTCACTGTTCTTAATCCTTGGATTTTCTATATATTCTAAGTAGAAGCGATAAAGTATTTCTAAGTGCTCACTTTTTAGCATGAGCAACTCTTTTATATTTATTTTAAAAGCTTTTCGGTGTGAAGGTGTGAAGGAGTGACTGCCGAAAACACATCTTATCACTCTCTCAAAAATAATCTTGATGAGTTCGAAGTTTTTGGCGGCATTACTCCTTCTTCATCTGAACATAGTTCCTCCACATGGATCTTTCACCCCCCAAAACAAGAGGAGCTGGAGAAGTTCGACAGCTCCTCACAGGGGTGAAACGTTGTTGTTATGTATCTGTAAACACGTTAACCAGGTAGAGGGTCCACGTATACCTTTCCATTTTTTTCACCTCCGACGTTTCGGTGGGCCCTCTGCATTCTATCTGGGGGGATCTGGAAGGTCTCGTCAAGAGGGGGTTGGCAAGAAGGTAATGAATCTGGAATGCTTTTCAGCCAGGGTAAAAGGGTGATGTGGCCTTCATGTAGAGAGGACATTTATGAAGTAAATCTCCCTGATATCAAAAGTGTTGAGGACACTCTCTCCTGGGTTGGGTTCGTTACTGTCAATTCCTTGGTGTGCTTTCTCATTGAGTGTGAACACAGGTTCGCAGATCGAAAGATAACCCTGGATAACCCTCATGAATTGACTGCAGCTGTTTTATGTGAATTTGACAGTTAGGAAGAGTGTATTCACTTTGAAATAAAAGAAATCCGTGTTAGAAGGTGATAACGTGGAAAATAGCAAAGACAAACAAAAAGGAAAAGAGAAAGGAAATGAGGGATACCTCGACGAAATCTTCAATTTCTCCTGCGTGTTACGCGGTCACGTCAAAGACATTGAAAAGATCAAGGAATACATTGTGGAGAACTACGTCAACACAGCATTGGTCATCATGATCAAACCAACGTACGATAAGAAGGAAATCTACATCCTGACAGATGACCAGTGGAAAGAATACCAGAAGTTGAAGAAAAAGGATCCAACCTTGATTGGTGCTGGATTTCCGTGAGGAGGGAGTACCTCCTCTCTTTTTTTGGTGGTCTTTTCAGATTTTGTCACAGTAACTTCTGTTCCTTCATACTCAGGTAACCTGGGAACCCAATAATGATGTGGTCCAGAATGATGACGTCGAGTATTTTACGTATAAAAGAAGAGAGATTGCTCGAGCCAGTTGGAATGAAATATTCTATTGCTATTCTTCGATTTTTGAATAAAGAAGGTTCGGGACAACACAAGCACTTTATGCAATGCGTGAACACTCATTGAACACCATTGTGAGAAGAAGAAAAAGGAATGGTATCAAATCACCGAGAAGGGGAGAGCAATGATGGAGATCGTGGAGGAGATCCTCATTTCACAAGTATGACCTTAGTAAGGCATCCTACAGATGGAACCAAACCTCATGTAACCATGTAACCAGGATCTGAATGGCAGATGTTGGCAAGGGGTCAGTAACTTGTAAAGCTTTTCCCTCATGCGTTTGCATTTTTGTGAAGGGTGATCACGCAAATGTGAAAAAAATAGTCATGGCCAGGGATACATGAGGAATCCTCTATGGCGTTACTATCTTTCTTTTGGAGATTCAGATATCACTTTTATACCTGTCACCCAGGTTCAAATACGTCATAGTTGAATGGTAATTATGGAGAGTAAGAGGATGAAAGTCAGTTTTTCTTTCCATAAAAGAAAATAAGTGAACCGTTTTTACGTTTTCTGATCACAAATTGATTCAGGCGCCAGGTACTGATGTAACTCTGACTCTCACGTTACAAAGCTTACAGAAATATCCTTTCTTTTATATCCGATATCACTCCACAAGATTAGAAATTACCAATGTGTCATGACCATGTGGACCCTTGCCAACATCTGTACGTGGTCAGAATGTGCAGATGACCACAAGTGGGGCATGGCCTGGTCTAACTCCAGCGGTTCTGCAGTGTACGCCCTCATCAACTACCGTCCTCCTTCAGATTATGACCCCACCTACTTTGATCTTTCCCACATGTCGAAGATATCTTCTGCTGACAGCCCTAATTCCTTGGATATCCGGTATTTCTCGTGAACATTCCCTACATCGTAGTAGTAGAAAGAGGGGAAGACCTCCTTGTACTGTTTTATCAATGCAATCATCTCAGGTTTATCGTGGAATCCAGCCATGTACAGGGAGGGGCAGATCTCTTCAGAGAACGTGAGCGTGCTCTTGTACTGCTGGTACAATGCTGAAAGGGGGAAGGGCGTCAGTAACACTGCTTTTACTGCAGCCCCTTTCTTGGCCAGGTGCACGATGGTGAAAAACGTGTCGTGGAACTGCTCCATGCTCTCGAAGGGGAACCCCCACACAAAGGACGTCTGTACCACGCCAAAGTACTTCAGAGACAGGTCTATCGTCTTGAGTGCTTCTTCGATGGTGAACCCTTTTTTCATCGCGCGTAAAACCTCATTATTCCCTGATTCTACACCGTAATACACTTTTTGACATCCTGAGTTCACCATTGCCTGGATCATTTCCTCATCCATCAAATCGACTCTCCCGTAGCAGCCCCAGATAATGTCGAGGTGCTCCCTTTTCAAAGCATCACAGAACTCCATGACCCTTTTCTTGTTTAAAACAAAAGTATCATCTACGATAGCAATTCTTTTTTGATTGTAGTCCTCCCTCAAGATTCTGATCTCCTCCAGAAAATGGGAGAGACTCTTTCTCGTGTTTTTCCTGTCCCAGTAAGGGGCAATGTCACAAAAAGCGCAGCCAAAGGGGCACCCTCGGGAGTACATGATGTTGGGGACCAGGTACTGGGAGAAGTCTACCTTGTCGAAGGCAGGGTGGGGCAGCTCGTCGAGAGTTGGTAACCTGCCCTGGTCCGGCGTCGTGTAAATGCGTGTACCTTCCCGGTAGGTTAATCCCGGTATCTCTTTCAAGGGCGTCCCTTTTTCGAGGGCAGTCAACAAGGCAGGGACAGTTTTCTCACCCTCCCCTCTCACCACCACGTCAATGCAAGGGAAGTTCTCCATGAACACGCGGTGGACGCCCGTGACTCCTATCCCTCCGAGGAGAATTTTCTTTTCAGGCTCCTCTTTCTTGAGTTCAGAAAACGCCTTCGCCAGAAAGGGTAGGTTAAAACTGTAGGTTGTGGCCCCAATGAGGGGGGAACTGCCTTTCAAAAACTCCAGAAAATGGGAAGGTTCCCACGGATCATCACACTCATGAATCTGATAGTCTCTCACCTCCACAGAATATCCCTCCTTTTCAAGGGTTGCTGCCAGATACAACAGTCCATAGGGGGGAATTTTCGTGCTTGAAGGGAAGACAGGATTTACCAACGTGATATCTTTCATTTTATCTCTCCAGACTCAGCAACAAGTCCATGGTCTCCTTTACTGGCCCTACTACAAGCCTGAAGGTAGTGGCCTGCTTCACCAGGCGGGAACTCACCTCAAAGTTGGACGCATCATCAGGCTGCGGCAGGTTGGGCAGATAGGGTGCCATGTTCTGCCTGATCAACTCCAGAACTGCCATGGTCTTGGAAAAGGGCTCAAGAGCTGCAGCCTCTGCAGGATTCAGTTCGGGAAATACGATAATAGTTGGAACAAAGGGAGATCCGGCAAACTCTTTCAGATCTAGAAACCACCTCTTTTCATCTGCAATGGTGAACTCACGTCGTGACACCAAAAAGTGTTCGAACCCTTGAAGGAGGGGGAGACTTTTTTCTCTGATGTTGAGCGCCCGGGGAAAGGGCATGACCTCTAGAGTTTTCCTTTTGATGATGGCTAAATCGTCAGAGAGCAGACTGTACCCCCTCTTGATCAGCTCCAGGGTTAAGGTGGTTTTCCCGCAGTGTTGAGAACCAGGGAAGAGGAACCCGGTCTCACCTTTGACCAGGGCGGCAGCATGGAGGGTGAAGTAGTCTTTCGAGAGGTGAAGCACCATGCTCTGGAACATCAAGCACATAAATGTGTATGCCAAATTACTGTATTTTGAAAGCACGAAGAGGAGATCTAATTCATCTGCCATCAGCAGACTGCCTGTAAAGCTCCTCCCCGGGAAGAGCTGGTGGAAGTAGCCAGTAATATCAGAGGCTTCATCGTCCAGCGCTACAAAGGCGCTTTGAGTCTTTTGTGGTTCACAGACAAAAAAGGTGTAGTTCTTCTGGATGTGCTCAAAAAGCCTTCGAGAGTTCGTTTTCAGAGACGTGGTATGTCCGTAAAAGTTCAGGTACAGAGAATAGGGTAATTCATCCTGAAAGGATGACACAATCTCTTTCTTGTCTTTGAGTGGGTATATCCTTTTCATTTCTTCACCCCGCAGAGAGCTATTTCAAAAATAGCCTGGTTAGCCTTACAATACTCGTCAGGAACCCAGATAGTCTTGTGTTTATCGTACGCCAGTGTGCAAATACCTGCACAGCACAAAGGATTAAAGATACACTCCCTACACTGGATTATAACCTCTCCTCTCTTCCGCAGGGAAGCTGCAAGCTCTTCCACTTTTGGGGAGTTCATTAATTCGTCGAGGGATCTATCGGGGTAGGTACCCAGAAAGAAGAGGTCCCCTTCCACAAAGGTGCTGGTAAAAACCTTCCCTTCTGCCGTCACCTTGAGCGTCTTTCCCAGGGGGTTCTCCATGATTTTTTTCCCGAAATTCCAGGTATCGTACAATAAATCTGTTCCCTCGGAGAGTTCTACATTCATCACTCCCTCATACGTGCGGGCCAGCTCATACAAGGTCTTCATGAGCCACACTTTCTCATCATCTGACAACTCCAGGTCAGTGCCGCCGGCCCGACCCCGCATCTCCAGGAGGGAGACATGGAAGTGTTCAATACCTTTTGACACAGCAAATCGTGCCAAAGGTTCGGCCTGATCCACGTTGAGAGACGTGGGAGTGAAGGAAAGGGCTATCTCCTTCTCTTTCCCAGCCTCCACCAGGAGATCAACAGCCTTCATGACCTTCTTGTAGGAGGGCCCCCTGAGTGCCTGGTTGTGAGCTTCATCTGCACCATCGAGGGAGAGCGCAACCTTTACCTGTGCCTTGGAAAGCGCTTCAACATTCTCTTCCACCAAGGTACCATTGGTGAACAGGGTGGTGGTGAATCCCAGCCGTTCTGTGAGTTCTGCAATGTCAACCCAGTCTTTCCGCAAGAGGGGTTCTCCCCCTGACAGGGTGATGTACTTCCCCTTTTCAGAAAACGATTCTAAAAGCTCTGCCACATGCTGGAGCTCTCTTCGCGGTTCATTCCCGATGCAGCAGTGCCTGCAGGAGAGGTTGCATGCAGAAGTCAACTCCAGGTACAGATGAGTAAAATCCATCAGATGTCACTCCATTACAATGACACCCACCTTAGTGAGGCCTTCCACCGTTCGCAGGACATCCTCTTTGACCACATCTACCGTAGATTCATATTCTTTGCAAATTTCTGCAGCTATCTCTTCTATGGTGTGATTACCGTCTGAGAGCTCCCAGATTTTCCCCGCTGTTTCATTCAGGATGTGGTACTGTTTCGTAAGGAGATTCAAGATCAGAGTCTCACTTTCAATCTTCCGTGAAATGGTGTTCTGGTTTCTCACTGGTTTTTTGTCATTCATGTGCTCACCTCGATAAAAAAAAAAGAAAAAAGGGTGAATTTACCCCAGAAGTGATCTCATCGGGAATACGATACCCGACTTTACTGAGTTCTTCACATCTGCATCAGACAGAGTCACAAACTCAGGCTCGATGTAAGCTTTCATGTAGTTCACCTCCATCCCCTCTATGAGAGAGGGTATTTAAATGTTTTTGGCGATGACTCTGAGAGAAAAGTGCTTTACTATGATGCATGAAGTCACAGTGCCAGGTAAGGTTGGGTGTACAGGTGGGTCACGTGATGAAGTAACCTTTATATAACGTCTCTCTGAACAGTGAAGCGTGGACATTCTTTCTCCAGCTTTCTCGTCTTCAGCCTCCTTCACTTTGGTGAGGCATCATCGGAGGAGTTACCTCCAGGTGGGCATCAAAGAGGGGAGGGTTACGCTGACACATTCCACTGTCACGGGTATTGGAGTATCTTGTCTGCAGGATGGCTCCTGGGGATTTGCGTGCAGCACTGATGAAAAGGACCTCCCTTCTCTTCCAGAAAAAGCAGTGAAAGCAGCTGAGCGCTCTTTGCTACAGAAAATGCATCACTGTCATGTAGCACCTGCACCTGTCATTGAGGGTACCTGGGTGTCTCCGGTGAAAGAACCGATCACTGATGTGCACCTCGACCTCATTATTGGGTTCCTCAGAAGAGCAGATGAAGTCGCCAGAGAGTATCCTGGGGTTATCTCACGTCACATCACGCTCCTTTCTATGTGTGATGAAAAAGAAATTGCCACCTCTGAAGGGACCCACCTGACCCAGAAAGAGCACCGATTGTTCTGCACTGCTGCGGTGACTGCCAGAGCCTCAGAGAGGAGGTGTACTACCAACAATGCGGTGGGCGGGCAGGTTGGAAGAGAGCTTTTCGCAACAGAAGAGCTGAACACTATGGTGAGAGAGGAGTGTGAGAGAGCTGTCCGTTTGTTAACATCGAAGATGCCGCCTGCAGGGAAGAGTGAGGTCGTCCTCATGCCAGAAGTGGCCTCAGTTCTCATGCACGAGGCAGTGGGGCACACGGCCGAGGCAGACGTGGTCTCAGGAGGCTCTTACCTCTCGGGGAGATTGGGAGAAGAGGTGGGAACTGAATATATCACGTTATTGGATGATGGGACATACAACCACGGGTTCGGCACCTATGGGTTTGATGATGAAGGTGTTGCGTCCCAGAAGACGGTGCTCATTGAAAAAGGTTACCTGAGAACCTACCTCCATTCGCGAGAGACAGCTCATGATACAGGGGCACCCACAGGAAATGCCAGGGCGTGGTTGTATTCGGGAGAACCTTTGATCAGGATGACCAACACGTACTTAGAACCCCAGGACTACAAGCTGGATGAACTCATTGAAACGGTGGGGACAGGATTCCTTTTGAAAGGGGTGACCTCAGGACTGGCAGATCATTTTGGGAACTTTACCCTGTACGTGCCTGAAGCCCAGAAGATCGAACACAGAACCCTTCTACCCGTAACCTACTCAGGTGTTACGGTCTCTGCCAATGCGTTTGAACTCCTCTCTTCCACGACGGCCGTGGGTGACCACTCCACGTTTGCTCTCGTCCCTGGCGTCTGCGGAAAGGGAGAGACCGCCTTTGTGGGCATGGGAGCCCCTGCCTTAGCCCTTTCCATGCTCATAGGAGGTCACGTATGAGGGTGAATGAGTACCACCAGTATGGAGAAAAAGCTGTCAAATGGTGCTCACAGTTTGGTGCATCAGAATGTGAGGCATGCATCGAAGACAGGATTGAAAAAACAGTGATACTGCAAAAAGACAAAATAAAGAGCGGAAGAGAAAAGCATGAAATTACTATGGGGCTGCGCGTCTTTAAAGGAAAGAGGAGAGCGTTCACGTCTACGACGCTCCCTGAAGATGTGGAGAGAAAAGCCCGGGGCGCCTGCACCCTTGTCCAGCATGCTGAGGAAGATGAAGCCTGGGAAAGCCTCCCTTCACCAGCTCCTCTCCCTGCAGTTGAGGGTATCTACGATTCGCGATTAGCCGATATGAGCCTGGGTGAGCTCGTGGAAATCTCCATCCTCCTGGCGTCTCCCTTTCCAGAAATTTCCATCGATTCTGCCAAGGTTACCACCTTTGTGACCACCTGTACCCTCATGAACTCACACGGGACAGACTGCACCTACCAGTCGACGAAATGGCACGTCTTCTTATCGTGTCTCCCCCGGAAGGGGGGAGCTTCTGCTGCTGTGGACTGGGCTGTGTCCACACAGTTGGACATTCCCCTCGACGAGCTGGCAGAGACTACTGCCAAAACGGTGAGAGACTCTCTAAAGGCAGTTCCCCTGAAAGAGAACTTCAAGGGAGAAGTCTTGTTTTCAGAAAATGTATGTGCACACGTTTTCCTCAATTCTCTGGCTTCAGCTGTAAATGCAGAGAACTTAAGACGAGATCTAAGCTTTTTCAAAGGTAAAACAGACCAGAAGGTGGCTTCTGAAAATATAACACTCACTGATGACGGGTTACTCCCCAAGGGAGTGTTTTCTGCACCCTTCGATAGAGAGGGCGTACCGCGTCAAAAAACCCTCCTCATTGAAAGAGGTGTCTTGAGAAAGGTGCTGCACAGTGAGTATACTGCCCGCCTCTTTAAAACCCATTCTACAGGAAATGCTGTGGGGAGTGCTATGACAGAACCCGTGGTGGGGATGACGAACCTTCTTCTCACACCAGGTACTTCCTCAAAAGAGGACATGATTACTCACATGAGAAAAGGATTCTACGTCTGCGGATTTTCAGGAGGTACTGACGTCACGACAGGAGATTTCAGCGGAGTTGTGCCCCACGGTTACTACATCGAGAGAGGGGAGATACAATTCCCTGCAAGAGCTCTCATCAGTGGGAACAGTTTTTCTTCCCTCATGAATGTTCACTCACGGGGAAGGGAACAGAAACCCAACGTTGAAGGGATGTACGCTGTCCCCCTGCTCGTGGATGAGGTTAATGTCATTTCTTGTTGACGTTGAAGGACTTTCGCATGCGGTACCGCATGATCTCATACCCGCGGCTTTCAGCCATGTGGAGGGGGATCGTATTGTGCTTGGCTACATTGAACTCCATGGCTTCAAATCCCTGATTAATGCAGAATTCTTCTGCCTTCTCCGCCAGGTTGTTTGCGACATCCCGATTTCTAAACTCTTTTTTGACGTATACCTTCAAGATGAACCCGATTGGGTGGCCGCTGAAATAATCTGTGCTTTTGATAACCCATATGAACCCTGCAAGAGTGCCATCAATCTCTGCAACCCAGATCTCTCCCTCAAAGCGGGTTAAGGCCTTTTCGAAGAGGGAGGAATGTTCTTTCTCAATCTGTTCAGGTATGATGTTACACAAAGATGCATCATGTAAGAGCGTCGCTTTGTCCATCTCCTCGATTTCTGGTAGATCTTCATGAGCTGCCATTCTGATGATCATAGAATAGCTTTAGCGAGGAGCATATAAATATGAAGGTAGAAGTTCACTACTGAAAGGTTCATGGAATCACTTTCATGAGTACATCAGGCAGAGATGGTCGATATGCAGAGGTTGTAATCACAGCAATGAGAATAGAGCTCTCTCAAATTTTGGAAAAAAAGAGAAAAAGATGATGATTTCTGCAGAGGTTATTCCATGATGATGATGCCAAGTTTACTGAGATCTTCTACTGTACGCATGACATCTTTTCTCAGTGCGTCTTCAGAAGCTCTGAACTCTCCGCTCATTTCTCTGACTATGTCGTCTACGGTGTGGCTGCCATCTGAAAGTTCCCAGATTCTTCCAGCAGTATCATTCAGGATGTGGTGTTGATTGGTGCGCCGGTCATAAACTAATGTCAATTCAACCTTTTCTGAAGTTGTTTCCTTCTTCTTCATCGGTTTTCCTGTCATAGAATCACCTCATTTACCCCACGACAGACCTCAAAACGAACACAGTACCAAGCTTAACTGACATTTTGATGTCTTGCTCCGTTAGAGTCACAATCTTCGGCACATTATACGTCTTCATTCTTACCACCTTATTTTTTGAGGGACATGAAGTATTTAAATCTTTCTAATAATCTGCCCGCAGATTGACTACCCCCTCTCTTCTTCGGAACAGTATACCCCCTTTTCCATGAGAATAACATCATCAACCCACACGGTGGGTTCTGAAACTATCAGATCCCAGTGTAGATCAGATTCGTTCTCTCCACCATACGTGCGATTTTCACCCAGTGCCAGATGGATGCTTCCAATGAGTTTCTCATCTGTTAACTGGTGACCCACGAAATGTGTAATGCACGGGTTTAACCCGAACCCGATCTCGCCAATGATGTCTTTGTCACCCGTACTGTGTGAGAGAATCTCTCTGAAGAAGAGACTCTCGGCAGAATCATCAAGGGCACTCACCCGTCCCTTTGACACTCCCACCGTGAGGGTACCACAGGATACGCCGCCCTGAAAGACAAAATCAAAGGCTACCTTACCTTCAGACTCCTTTTCGTTGGGAGCTGCATACACCTCACCTGCTGGCAAGTTGATGATCTTATCTTTCCTCTTCATGTCCTCATCATCAATGATCCCATCATCCTTTAGTATGGGCCTCCCCTCCACATTTATGGTGACATCAGTACCTTTCTTGTTCTTAATTCGTATAAGAGAGGAATCGCGAAGGAATGAGGCCACCTTTTCAGCTCTTTCTGAAAGCTGCACATAATCGATGTCTATGGCTCTCCATACCATGTCGTGAAACTGCTCAAAGGGAAGGTCATACATACGGGCCTGTTCTTCAGTGGGATAAGCCACTCCCACCCATCGTTTTTCTGCGCGTGAGAGGATGATATCGGTGATCGCTTTTCTCATCAATCGTTCTGCAGCCATGCGCTCTGGCGGTAACAACCTGAAGGGGAGAGGGTCTTTGGGCTGCATCCCCACGTAGACGACGAGGTCTGTTTCCTCAATGAGAGCTTTCAAGTGTCGGGGAAGAGTGCTGATGACCTCCAGGGAGGTTTCTTTCAAATCGGTGATCCTGTAAGTATCTGAAAGGACCTCCACCAGGGGGTATGCACCCCGTTTCCGGCATGCCAGTGCTATCAACTCACAGAAGTGGGCACAGTCCTGCCTTCCCCGGATGTAGATAGTATTCCCTGCCTGCACGCGAGCGCACACCTCTACAATTGTGTGCGCAATCCTTTCGTACTCGGGGATCATCATCCTTCCTAGAGGGGATCAGTTAAAAAGATTCTCTCTTTCTCTCCCCTGTGGTGGGGAGACCGGGGTACATCACCTCAACTGACCCTTCTTTCTTCGTTGCGATATCTACAAAGAGAGAACAACCGTCATGGTGGGAAGTGCTGAGGGAAAGGAAAGACTTAAATAGCACAGAGGGAAGGTGTGAAGGAGGAATGAGAATGATGGATATGGATGAACCCCCCAAAGAGGAATTATTTCTCCACACCAAGACCCGCACGGAGCTTGAAAGTGACCTAGAAAGGTGTTTGGAACGAAAGCGAAACCTGGAAGAAGAAAGGAGTGCTCTTCACAATTTAAAAATTGATTTTGAAACCATGCTGAACCAGCGTCAAGAAGAGTTATCTCAGGCGAGGGCCCAGTTGGCATCTCTTCAGTCTGAAAGAGAGGACCTGAAAGTAGAACTGGGAGAATTAAAACAGATGAGGTTACGTGAGAAGGACAAGGTCGAGGAGTTAACCAAGAAGATTCTTCAAGTAGAACAGGAAAAAGTGGGGTTACAAGAAGAGAATGAGAGGTTGAACCAGAAGGTTGAGCAGATTGTACACGACAGGGAGGCATACCGTGCTTACAGTGAGGAGGCAGAAAAACTTGTTGAAATAAAGACAGGGAAGTTGATGGCAGATCTGAGAGAGGTACAGGAGGTAAACCAACGGTACCAGACAGAAATTGGAGATGCTCGCAGAAAAATCACTGAGTATGAAGAGAAAATTCGAGAGGCCATGGGGGAAAAGGAAGCTGTGGAAAGGAAGATGCAGACGCAGAGAGGTGTGCATGAGTTCCGTGAAGAGTTCTTGACCGAGTTGGGAGACAAACTGGAGGATTTGCAGAACCTGGTCACGAAATTCGGGTCTGAACTGCAAGCTCCACGCCTCGTTTTGGAGGGGGAAGAGAGGAAGTCACCTGAAAAAGATGAGGTGGAGACACTACTGGCAGAGCCAGAAAAGATCGGAGTAGAGTCTGAAGTTGAGCACGTCATTGAGGTTGAGAAGGTGCTTCCTTCAGAGCGAGGTGCAGTTGAGGAACACGGGGAGGTGGAGGAAAAACTCGTCGGGGGTACGCAGGGAGAGAAGTTGTGGGAAGAACCCGAAGTGGAGAGAGAAGAGGAAGAACTGGTGAAAAAAGAGGAAATAGAAGAAAGAGAATTAATGGGGAGAGAAGAAATAGAAGAAAGAGAATTAATGGGGAGAGAAGAAATAGAAGAAAGAGAATTAATGGGGAGAGAAGAAATAGAAGAAAGAGAATTAATGGGGAGAGAAGAAATAGAAGAAAGAGAGTTCGTGGAGAGAGAGCCAGAAAGAGAAAGAGCGGAAGAAAGAATAGAGGAAAAAACAGAGGAAAAACTGGCTCGGGAGCCTGAAATGAAAGAGGAGAAAAGGAAGTTCCCGTGGGAAGAGGAGGATGAATCTCCCACCTGGGGATTTTAGCTCCCTACTTCATCTTCACTTTGACCTGATTTTTCTTGGATAATAGCACACAAAAGGTTTAAAACAGCAACGGGAAGGAGGGCTCATGAAATTGAAACGTGAAATGAGGCGTCGTGATAGAGCCATCCTCGACATGGAATATGTGGAGTCTATCCTGAAAGAAGCGCCTCTTGGTGTTCTCTCTCTATCCAAGGAGGATATGCCGTACAGTATTCCTGTGAATTTCTACTATGAAGATGGTAGAATCTACATACACTGTGCAAAAGAAGGCCAGAAAGTGTTGTACATGAAGGCAAACCCTCGTGCTTGCTTTTTGATTGTGCACCCCGTCGATGTTCCCGTAACTTACTGCAATGGTACTGTAAATTACGAGAGTGTTCTCTGTTTTGGCAGAACTACGTTTTCTGAGACCTCTCCACACGATATCCTTTTGAAATTGGGTAAAAAATATAATAACTGTCTCGAAGTAACAGAAAAGGATTGCCAGGACACTGCAATGATAGAGATGGAAATAGATGAGGTGTCTGCCAAGCGGGGTTATGAACTGTGACACACCTGAGTTGCCGTTTTCCTTTCGAAACCTTTTTAACTCTTGAGCCACATGGGTAGTAAGCCGAGGTGGCAGAGATAGGACAAACGCGCCGGCCTTGAGAGCCGGTTCTCCGCAAGGAGAGCTTGGGTTCAAATCCCAACCTCGGCGTCAGTTACTTTGTCTAAATTCTAACCCAAACCTTATACTGTTTAGCTTTCGGAAGTAACCCCTTCTCCAGCCCCATTTCTTATGAATTTCACGCTTTCCTCCATGAAGTTCTCTCTCCACAATTCATGGTTCCCCGGACATTCATCAAGATCTCGCCATTCGAAGCTCCATGCCATGACCTATTTCTGCCGCTGATCTTTCTATGGCTCCTGACGACCATGGGTACTATAGCACCCTCTACCTTGTTGTTATGGTATTCCACTGCATCATTATCGAGGAAAGTCAAGAGGCTTTCTGTGAAAAGAAGAGGAAATATCGCTGTTATTTCTTCTGTTCAGCAACATTTCCATTCATATCAGATCGTAATTTCACATGACAGCTTTTCGCTGAAAACGTTTCTGAATGCTCTACAGTGCGGTATCAATATCTACTGTGAAACATCCTCCCAAGTTTTGCCGTTTCCAATTCCCGTTAATAAACGCAAAGTATAGCAGTGAGTTATCTTTACCTCTTGCAGTGACATCAAACCGACCTTCTGCCTTAAGAGGATGCGCCTTTGGGTTAGATGTTATAAGTTCACCCTCAGGTGAAGTCCACTTAGTATTCCCAGGTTTCCATCTCTCGCCATTCCAATATTTGTTGTATAAAAGGCTATTTGTGCCTCTTACTAGAACGTCGATACGATTTGGTCCCCAGCAAATTGCTTCTGGGGGTGATATAATCGTACCCCCGCGTGGCTCCCAGTTCTTAAGCGGAGGCGTCCATGTCGTGCCATTCCAATTTTTCCAAATTAATGCGCTGTTTGTATCCAGTGCAAAGACATCAATACGATTTGATCCCCAAGAAACTGCTTTTGGGGTTGATATAACTGTACCCCCGAGTGACTCCCATTCTTTAAGAGAAGGCTTCCATTCTTTGCCATTCCAGTACTTGTGGTGTATGGCATTATCTTTACCTCTTGCAAAGACATCAATACGACTTGGTCCCCAAGAAACCGCCTCGGGGGTTGATATAACTGTACCCCCGAGTGACTCCCAGTCTTTAAGAGAAGGCTTCCATGCTGTGCCATCCCAGTACTTGTGGTATAACTCACTGTCTTTGCCTCTTGCAAAGACATCAAGTCGATCTTCTCCACAAAGAATGGCTCTTGGTTTTGATGTAACAATGCCGCCAAGTGACTCCCAGTCTTTAAGAGAAGGCTTCCATGCTGTGCCATCCCAGTACTTGTGGTATAACTCACTGTCTTTGCCTCTTGCAAAGACATCAAGTCGACCCCTTTTCCAAGAAACAGAGTCAGGATCTGATGTGAAGAAACCACCAAGTGATTCCCACTGCTTCCATTCATTACCATCCCCATATTTGTAATATATGGCATTGTCTGTGCCTCTTTCGAGGAGATCAATTCTTACTAATCCAGATTTAAACTCATCCATAGTTATTCCTCCATTTTAGACTTCAAATAGAAGTCCCCTTACAGCTCTTTTCTTGTATCTTCATCTATTTTCTTAAGCTTTGGGTTTGCAGTTTTTTGTGCAAACTTAATTTTGTCTGAATTTACTTTGAAATGTCATGGAATTGGAAAACTTGAAAGATTTTTTCACTAGAAGATTGAGCCTACAGAAGCGAGTATTCAACATATAGCATTAGAAGATGTCGACCTGCATAACCGAGTTAAGGGGAACCGTTCTATAGATAGAAGTATACAAATCTTGGAACCTTATATGAACCAGCAGAGTCAGCATCAGGATTTGATAGTAACCCCTACCGTATCAGTACACACTGCAGTGATAGGACAGAGGGGTGGCTGTCATGGATGGTTTAATCACGAACCCACTGTAAAACAGGAATCGAAAATCTATATTCTTTGTTGAATTCTCATGCCCCACGGGATAGGTCACGGTACAACCTCTACTGTGGTGACGGAGCTGCAGGCCAGGTCTTCCTCATTTATTACATATGATTCGATCTCATGCTTTCCCACAGAAAAAGGATAAAAGAAGATTGTGTCTTTCTCACGGATTATTTTTCCTCCAGTACTGAAAAATTTGTAGCGCAATCTCCCCTTTAACGGGTCGGAAACCTTTATTTTCAAGGCAACTTTTTCATGTAATCTAATACAGGAACACTCACTCTCAAATTCCTCGATCCCAGGAGTGTCCTCCACATCAGATGGCGGCGGCTTCTCGGACAGGTAGTAATCCACGTTCTGGGCAAACTCGTCCACAGCAACGTCTACTGAGCCGACGCTCCGGACGCTCAGGGCCAGATTACCGCGGGCAAACAGAATAGATGAGATAGGCTCGCCGTGACTCAGAAAAGAGATGTCCCCCACATCAATTCCATGAGATTTCCCTTCAGGGAGGTGAGGAGCCTGACATTCACTGATGAAATCGATGACAGCTTCATGTGAGTCCAACAGTGAAGGAGTTTCAATGACGTCCACTAAAATGAGCATCTCCTTCTCTTTCTCTTTCTCTTTTTCTTCTTTCTCTTTTTTCCACAAGTATCTTGTCATGTTCCTTTCCTTTTCGACGCCGTAGTCCATGGATTCAGCAAGGTTCCACCCCGGAGACTCCCTTCCATTCATGAAGAAATTCCAGATAAATTCATGTTCTTCTCCAGAGATGCTGCCTGCCCACGAATCGAACCCATAACTCTCTTTAATAGTATTTCTGAATCCTTTCTCATTCATCGAACCACCCTCCTTTTCCTTGTATCTGAAAGTGGTTTGCAGTAAGGCCTGCTAATGGGTGCTACCAGCCGCTCCTTGTACTTCACACTCCCTGGTATGAAAAACGGGATATCAACAGGTAAAAGCGGTACATGCGGCGGCGATGTGGGGTCATTATCACCATCAACCTTCAAACACGCATCAAAGAGTGAGTCATTCTCAGCACATTCGTCCTTCCATGCTACCTCATGATAGGAAAACCCCCAGTCAAACGGTACTGCCCAGTTGGTATACCCTATGACGACCACTTTGTTGCAGCGGAACGTGTGTCCCATCCGTGACTGCCACAAACTGCAGCCCAGCATGTTGGAAAATGTGGACACTATGGCAGCACAGTCTGTACAGTTGACCTTTTCCCCTAATCCAGTCCCTCCTTCGAGCCTTTCTAGAAACTTGGACAGATCAAACTGGCTGCCGAACGCATAATTGGTAGAACCTCTCACAATGTCATACTTTATTCCAGGGAGACTATTGACAGCTGCTGTCACTTTTCCAGAAGCAGTGTCTGCATCCTTCTCATTGAGGGCCCACGTGCAAGCGTACTCTAAGACAGCTGTCCAGGGATTCTGGCTGTCAGGGAAGGGCTGCTGCTTCCAGGGTTCTCCAGGTTCTCTCAAGACAATGTAGATCCTGTGGGCTGTAGTCCTCATGTCGTGCCATTCTTTTTCTCCCACGGCTCTGTACTTCCATTTCCACTGGATATCCTCTCTCTGGATTCCATTCTTACCTATGGTGTGGCTTTTTAACTTGAATGATACAAATTCCGGTTGAGATATCCCATTCTTGAATTTGACCACCCTGGAAGCAAGTGCGCCCAGTACACCTCCATCTTCTGCCTTTATGAAGAACTGGCCAGTAGGGTAGGGGGTCATGACGAACTTGGCTTTAATGGTAATGGATTCCTCCTTCGTTTCCTCTAGCGCATAGGCTGCTGGGGAATCTTCAGGGCGTTTGGCTCCTTTTTTCCATTCGGGTATAATAACTTCTGTTTTCATGTCTTTTCTTATGTTCATGGCATCATTACGGAGAGAGGAGGTGTCATGATTAAATTGTATGGCTTCAATATCGATTTTGAAGGGTGCTGGCTTTTTTTTACTCATTACTACTCCGATAATTTGATGGTTTTTATTTATGAGGCATAGTGTAATGGACTGAGAGACCTTTTCATTAACTTCGAGCGTAAACACAAACTGCCCCCTCGTCACAGGTCTTGTGGTGAAGAACTGCACACCCGTATCTACTTCTCTGAACTTCCAGGTCTCCGGCGCTTCAACACCCTTCACACGGTCCCAGGGTGGCTGTTGTTCTCTTGGAAGGACTTCGAAGCCGTACAGTATCTCGGAGAATTTCTCGGACATGATGCGAAGCTCCAGCTTCACTGTGTTGTGTTCCACCGTGAAGAAAGCAGATACTCCTGTGACAATGGGGTTTTGCCTTTTCATGCACTTCCCTCCTCTGGTACAGGGATATGACCCCCGCTATTGTTTTATTGGTGGACATGTATTTAAATGTTTGCTGCATTGGTGCAGGGTTGATGTTGAGATGTTGTACTGCATGATGATTAACTTCAGGGTGGAAATATTAAAAATTAGTTTACAGTTTATGAAAGCTTTGACTCAACAGAGAAAATATGCTTTCTATCTAAACAGAATCTCATACATAGGAGTTTTACTATATAACGCTCTCTGGTTTCTCTGAAAAATACTAAGGAAAGAATTTCTAGCCTTCAGCCACTCTAGTTTCGCTTTTATTCTGGAAGATCTGCATCCTCTCATAGACTCTCACAGCGCTGCAGCAACAGAGTTTCCAATCATCAGGTAACCCTGTCTCCTGCAGAGCAGTACACGGGTACCTTTTCAGGTGTGAATAGAAACCTCTTTTAATACCCTGGAGGAAGGAATCCAATGCAACCCAGAAGAGCGATCCTCAGAAAATCGGTCATCATCTCTGTCATCACCCTCTTATTCATCACCAGCTGTGGAGGGTCTTTTAATCCCTCAGACTGGAAATCACAGGTTCAAAGACGGATATCACCCCAGATTTTGATCCAGCCGGAGAAAGTAGCGCTCTTTTATACAGAAATGGAACCAGCTACAGGTTCAGACCCGTACAAAGTGTCTGAATACATAGAGTCTCAAATACTGTACATCAATGATTTTTTCAACCATGCGTCCATGGACCACCTTCCCGCAGCAGAAGAAGTCCTTTCTTCCAGGAGGGATGACTGCGATGGTCAGGCAGTTTTACTCTGCTCTGTATTGAGGTACGTCGGGTACGATGCCTACACCGTGGTTGGGCCTTCTCATGCGTGGGTGGAAGTGAATGCGGGAGAGACGCTTCTCATAAACTACAGGGGAGGCGATTGGTTCGTAAGGTTCAATGAGTCTTCTGTTCAATGGAAGGCCGAACCTTTATTCCTCATGGTGGGAGAGCAGTTTGTCCTCTTGACTGCGTTCTTCTTTGTCCTCATTTATGCGTACGAGGCGAGATTCTTTCTGTACCTGCAAGAGGCACTGGGTTTTTTCAAGTATGTGCTCCTCTTTTTCTTCGGGTACCTGTTAATCGGTGCCCTCATTTTGGTGACGAAGTCAACCTTCTGGATATTTTGGCTCGTTGTTTCTGTAATATCCCTCATCTTGATCATGAAAGTCGTGACAAAGGTGAGAGTGTACCTGCATGACAGGGCATGACCTGTTGGTAAATACGGTCATGAGAGGATGCACTGATCTGGAGAAGGTTACCACACCTCGTGAACCTGTGACAAAGGCGGTGATGGGAGATTATTGATGACAGCATTTTCATTAGGTTTTTATGAGACTGTATGGAGAACACGGCATGAGCACTGTGGATAAGACTGCCCTCGTGGTCATTGATGTGCAGGTGTCAAACTTCGAGGGTTCTGCACGCGTCTTCAACAGTGTGGATCTTCTTGCACGGATCAGCACATTGATCGCTCAGTCACGCGCAGCTGCGGTCCCGGTGATTTATGTTAAGCATTGCGGTCGAGAAGGTGCGGTAGATGAGCCCGGCACTCCAGGATGGGAAATTGACCCTGCTGTCAGTCCTGCTGAAGATGAGGTGGTGATCCTGAAACGTCATCCTGATGCTTTTCAAGACACTACTTTACAAAACGAACTCACCGTGAGAGGTGTTAACCGTTTGGTCATCACGGGTGTACAAACTGAGTACTGTGTTGACACGACCTGCCGCCGTGCATACAGTCTCGGCTATCACGTCACACTGGTGAAAGATGCCCACAGCACCTGGGACACCCAAACCCTCACTGCGCCGCAGATCATTGCACATCACAATGACGTACTGGGCAGTTGGTTTGCTGAACTGAAGGAGACAAATGAAATCGAATTCTGACGCAAAATCAAAGGATGACCTCTCATAAATAGATCAGCAAAAACTCAGTCAGTTCGTATTGGTCATGCAGTAAATCTTCAAAACTTTTGGGTAGATTGATGAATTCTGCTTCAAGCAGGGACTTTCTCCAATCTGGAGTTTGAACAGAAGGCATTTCTATCTCTATTAATTCTTCTATCCCACAGACAACTTCATAGAGCACGGCTGTTTCTCCTACCTAGAAGGTATACCTCCAAAGTTCCTGGATGTATGCAGGGAGCTTGGCAACCCCCCAACGTTGAACCGGTGACTATAAATAATGAAGAGTGCATGTATATGATGGTGCAACCATGGAACTCACATACGAGCAGGGAAAGATAGGAATAGCAGGTAAGATCATGACAGCCCTCGACGAATTCGTCCTAAATTTCCTCAGAATACTTGAGAAACACACTGATTACGTCATTGTAAGCGGGTATGTTGCAGTTCTTTTTGGAAGAGCCCGCGGCACTGAAGATGTTGATATCATCATAAGTTACATAGAGAAGTCCCTGTTTGGCTCTTTATATCAGAATCTCATAAGAGATGGATATTACTTCCTGAACCCAGAAGAGCCAGAGGGGTTATATGAGATGTTAGAAGAGAAATTGGGGATTAGAATTGCAGAAGAGGACACCATAATACCAAACATCGAGCTGAAGTTTCTGAAAGATGATTTTGATAAGTATTCCATCGAAAAGAGAGTGGAAGTTATTATAGGTGAAAATCGATTGTTTGTATCCCCTCCTGAATTGTAGATAGATACCCTACAAGCTCTATCTGGGAGGCGACAAAGACAGAGAGGATGCGATGTATCTCTGGGAGATTCTCAAAAAGGGAATAAAAGACAAAAACTCAATCAGTTCATGAAGGCACTGCATGTCCGAGGTGAATCCTTTGGAATTGAAGTTTGACAAGAAAAAGAACAAAGATGAGAGGCTGAAATTCATTCGTTTTTATGCAGAATGGGTCAAGAAAGTGCCAAATGAGGTATGGAGCAGGCAGCAGGCTGAACTCATTAATAGCTTCATGAAGAACGCACGCAATTTTAAAATGTCCAAGGAAAAGTACTTAAAAATGGTAGAACACAAGGCGGTTGGAAAGGAGTTAGAGAAAAGGCTTCTTGAAGAATAAGTGATTCTCGAAGATAGACTTCCCCTCACCTCATGATATTGAATCAAGCTGCAGGTAGAATAGCAAAAAAGGTCAATGATGTTATGGAATACTACCACACAGATCACCTGGGTTCGACAAGGTTGGTGACAACAGAAAATGGTGAAGTGACTGAGGGGAAGATAGCGAAAAAGGGTGAATGGAATCTCCCTTTTTCTCCCATTTCTGTGTCTCCCTTTTTCTGTTAAATGAATTGTCTTTTTGTGTACCGCAAGCAGCAACGAAAGCCGGTCTATAATTCTGCAGCCCGCTGACGAGTACACGGGTTGTAACTTTTTCGGGTGCAAAGGAAAACCTCTTAATACCCTGGAGGAAGGAACCCAATGCAACCCAGAAGAGCGATCCTCAGAAAATCGCACAAAGGTGCGGGTCAGAGTCGGGGCCAGAGCCACCAAAACTACTAACTACTGAAGCGTTTTCATGAAGGATTGCGGTAGACAGAAAAAGCTCAAGAAATTAAAAAACCTGAATTTACCCCTCTTTCTATGACAACTTTCTCCGGAATCCAGTTCATAGGAATGAGTTTTAGTAACATAATACAGTGATAATTGAAATTTAGAAACAATTGTTCGATA
>JADDYB010000132.1_pt1 | contig 22218 bp, 26 predicted proteins | sample 8641941 | NCBI WGS metagenome assembly JADDYB01 (sample SAMN16275377, study PRJNA637457) | freshwater sediment metagenome | isolation source: Lake Kineret sediment | place: Israel: Lake Kineret | collected 2013
GGGCGACCGCCACCGCCGCCAGGGCGACCGCCGCCGCCAGGGCGACCGCCGCCGCCGCCGCCGCCGACCACAGCTCCGAAGGAGCCATCATATTCCTCGACTGCATCCAAAATCTCGCAAGATTTTTTAAAATTATCAGAAGCTATATATTCAGACTCCTGAAATCCGATAGGCGGAAGAGCAAGCTGCTCCGACGCAAGCATATCAAGCGCCGGCAACGGCTGCTGCTCTTCATAAACAAATTCCTGCTTTGTGTAGTCGCTCAAATCATTCATATAGTTAAATTTAACTTTCTGATTGGAAATTGGAAACCAACCCTTGATTAAAATATCTTGATTATTCGGGTCAAACCCCAGCGCGTAGTCGGGAATCATGGCGGACATCCAAATGTGTGGATCGCCGTCCACCAACTTCACCGCTGGAGAAGCAAATTCAATGTTGATCGTGTGATTGTAGCCGGACGCCCAGGGGGCATTAAAGAACGGAGCACCCTTTGTATTTACGGTACAAACCTCAGGCGCTACAACGTATCCAGGTAAATTAATAAAATCGCGCCGAGGCTCAGCCAGCATCGGACCCGCCGGAGCGGCGCCGATGCTGGCCTGAGCCTCAAAAAAGTTCCTCGTGTTTCTATTTCGAAGGCGAAACAGAGGGCTTTGGCGCATGGTTAACATTATCCGCCGTAGAAATTCATGCCGCGGGTCATGGGGACGGGCATGGGCATATCATCCGGCATACCAGGCATGGTGGTGCCAGGCGCTGGCGTCGGCATAGGACCGGGCATGGGCAGAGAATCCCCACTGGTGTAAGCCCCGCCGCCCAAATTCCACGGAGTCTTCCGCGCTTCGGGGGTGGTTGGCATAAACTCTCTTTCACACCAATCCAGCATCGTCATTGACTTAAATGGAATGTCGGCCGATCGAACCTCCGCATATCTAATGACAGGGCGAGAAGCTGTCTGAAGAAGCAATACAGAGGGAAGGAAAAGATTTGAACCCACACCACCCACCATCACCTTAAGGTCCAAATCATCCCTGCTAGGAACGGCAAGCACAAGCTCACCCGTGTCAGTCTCGCGTTCAGCATTGACAGATTCTTCCATAACGATTAATGGAAGAACCCCTTTGAATGGACCGCTGAACGTCATGCGGCCAGCAAAGCCAGCCTCAGAATTGATGGCGAGATCAGCATTCAATCTGGCATCCCAATTGGATACGTTGCAGACTTGAGCACTAACCCCTCCGACACCCTGAATTTTACCATATAAACCAGATGCGCAGGCAACATTGTAATCCTCGGGGTCAAAAATATAAAGACCGCCAAGGCCGCGACCCATCGCATGGATGATAAATCGAATGCCATTCGGGAACCAGCGCATCTTGTTCATCAGAACTTGATTGCGCGGGAACCGATAATTTTCAGCAGAAAGACCCCAAAGCGGCTCTTCCAAACATTCGATCATCACCTGATCGATAGATGGAGGAACAAGGCGCGGAGGGGGGCGCCTATCAGGGGAGTATGGAGAGGGGGTGGGGCCACCACCAGAAGGAGAGGGGAAAGGAGTTGGACGGGGGACTGGTAAATTTCCAAACATAGCAGGTCTTCTCATTGTTGGAGGGTTAACAATTGGATCGCGACAAACGGGAACACATTCTGCTCGTCTATTATCAGACGAGACATTGTAATAGATTGGGTCGGAAAGCAGCCTGCGCGGAGGGCACCATGCGGAGGGGGTTCCAAGTCTCGCATTGTCATAAATCAGTGGTGTGCCATCAATGCTTGTTGGGTACCACACCCCACCTCCAGAAGAAGTCGGGCGAACACAACCCGCGCTGGATAATGAATTATCGAGATAAGGTTTTTGGGGCATTTCTTCTTCCTCTAAAGCCATACCATTGAACTTGAACTGCCCGGGGAGCGGGGGGGAGGGGAGCGCAGGCTTCAAAGGGCGAGCCTTGCCTGTGACATCGATGAGTGGAATACTCGAAGGCCTTGGGTCGGGCATGGGGACCCCAGGTCTGGGCGGGCGACCCTGAGGCGTAGCAGATGGCCGCGGCCTTGGCCGACTTCCCCCCGGAATAACACGGGCCCAACCGAAAGTCAGGGCACTGGGAACTTCCACATAAAGCCAGGTTCTTCCGTCAATTTCAATTTCAGGAACACGATGAATCCTGCAGAAGTATGGATAACAGCTTTCTGAGACCCCGGGGTCTTCTGGGTTGGGATAGTATGCAAAGCTTGGCAGTCTTACAAAAGGTTGGCCATTGTAAGGCCCTTCGCAAACAAGGGTGTCCGTCGAAGTGTCTAATTGGCAGTCGATTGGCAGAATAGGAAACCCACCAGAAATGCACTGATCTAAATCAGCAATGCAATAGTCTGGCCACGAAAGTGGGTTCAGTGGGTCAGTCCCCTGTTGCGCAGGCCTGCCCTCTGGCGGCGAATCTGGAAATCTTTGAAAATTATTCATTGCCATCACAGATCGAAAATTGAAATTTTATCATCGGGTCCGTACTCGAAAAGAGGAGCCCAGCCGGTAAGATTTAAATCTGGAATTTCGACGTAAAGCCACTTCCTACCCCCAAAGTCAACCTCTGGGACAACATACTTTAAAGAAGTCCCACCGTCAGGTGTGTAGGCAAAGTATGGCTTGAGAAAAAATCTGGCGCCAGAAAACTGCGAGGATTCACCAAAGCAGCGAAGTCTTCCAGTAATAAAATCAACTTCGCAATCAAAAGGAATGACTCCGATGCCATTTTCCACGCAGGCGTTAGGGTCAGGCAGACAGCTTTCTGGCCATGGCAATGGAAATTCAGCCGAGCCATACTCAATGGGCTCGGGCGGCAAAGCCGGAATGTCCATAGGCTCTGGCATCGCCGGCTCCATCGCACCGTTAACATCCAGTAAAAAAGACGGAGCCCCTGGAGCCCCAGACCCAACGCCCCCCATCCGGGCGCCCGAAGACTGAACCCCCGGACCGTAAAGCGCCCTATTTAGGTCTGCGCGTACAGAGTACCACTCATTGCGCCATGGCTTAGCTGCATCTCGCCCAGTCTTGCAAACCCAGCCCTTGCAAATAACACCGCCAGTTTTACGGTCGCTTTTAAAACCCTCAGTACAAGTTTCAAACATGCCGGGAGGGCATAAGGAGCCAAACTGGCCAGGATGAAATCTATTACGATTCATAATTAATCATCCGCGGTTAAAGGTTAACGCTCTCTTGGGTCCAGATTGAACCCCAGGAAGCGCGATGTTGGGGATGGCAACCGTCCTCATAGGAGTTGGGCGCGGGCGTGAATCCGCTTCCTTACTTTCACCCAAAAGCCAATCAAGAATTCCGCCAGACGTGCATGGCCCCTTCACTTCACCATCACAAACCAATTGGCAGCCGCCTTCTCCTTTCGGATAAAAGTGATGGCACGACTCACCGTCCGCCCCAAATGCAGCCACTTCCGCAAACGACCGGGACTTTGGAATCAACTTGCCAAATTTGCAAATGGTGGCCATCTCTTCAAGGGTCAGCATTCCTCGACCCGGGGCCGCAGCCGCGAGCGGAACGCGCCCAACATCCGTCTCAAATACGACCCCCCTATCGGTCACAACTTCATCCACCCACTGCTGAGCACCCTGATTCCAAACGGGAAGTTCGACGCTAGGGGAGATGAGACCATCTTGGCCAATGCCATTTGTTAATGCGAGGGTTATCTCACCCGATGGGGTATAACCACCAGTAGAATTCACCATTTGAACCGGGAACCCGCCCACGCGCGCCAGGTAAACAGGATTTTCAAATCTACGAATATTTGGATCTGATTCATAAATTGAATCCCAAATATCAACGTACTGAATATTTGGCCCGCGAACAATCATGACATAATTCACCGTCGCCCGCTTGCGGCAATCGGTGCAATATGCCCTGCCAAATTCATCGTCACCCCACCATTCTCGAACCACCACTGTATTATAGGCATTGGTTCTAAACCAACCTTCATCGGGACCAAGCGGCACCAATGAAGTCAAAAAGAAAGTCCGGGGAAGCTTCCGCACACAAATCGTGTACGGCTGCGCCGCCACCCCGGGACTTGGAAAAAGCGGAGACCGGTCCGCAGAACCGGATGGACGAGGCATCGGTGCTTGCCCAAACTGACCATCGTAATTCCAGTTGTACATGATACGGTCTCCGCTTTTTAATAATAATTATCGACGGCCACCAAGGGCTCTGCGGTTCATCGCAAAACGCTGCATGGAAGGCGTTGGCGAAAATACAGACGGCTGTCCGCTTGTTAAAGTAGAAGGGCCATCAGGTCTACTACCACCTCCCGATCCGTCTAAACATATCCAAACACAGTCCCCATTTGGCATTTGGCCAAGTTTTGCCCTCGTGCAACCTTCCGGCAAATCGCGTGGAGGTGTTCCGGGTGAACAAAAACCATCACCAAGAGCAGCCCGATTCATCGCAAAACGCTGCATGGAAGGGGCCTGCCCCTCAAATGGATTGACGGTCTTTGGAGCCGCGGCCAGCTTGGGGGTGGTGCCGCAGTAATAGTTATAATCGCCAGTAAATGGGTCTATAGTATATTGAAGCGTCTGACCTGCCGGGCAATCATCAGCAGCACCAAACGCGCCCACAGGATTTAGCCTCGCCATCGGGCGCGCGCTTGGAAACGAAGGGGCGCTTGGAACCCGGTTCATCCCCATCGTAAAACGATTACCAGGCGATTTAATGGGCGTCCAATCTTCACGCTGCTCCCACCACTCGCTCCCATAGGGAGGAAAAAATCCGTTCTTACAAATGAATGCTAACAAATCAATATGACCAAGGGCCTGCCAATCATAAAAAAATTCCTGCCCCACGTCATACCGCTTACAACCTAAAACAAGGCCAATGGTACCATCATCTATATTATACTGCCCAGCCTTTGATATTGCTTTAATTTTAGATATGTCAAGGGGGCGGATGCGATTAGGAGAATTGTAATCATAAACAGGGACTGTTAAAGACTGATTCCAATGTAAATTAATCGGTTGACAATAAGGGCTCCCCTCCGCCTTGCGGGGCCACGCCAGTCTAATTCTGCCGATTTTGTTTGGATCGAAATTGCTGAGGCTACTCCCAGACTTGATCATTTGCATTCCAATATTGCCTCCAACCGAGGCAATATGAGTTGCATTGGTTGGGAAATCGCTGGAATCCCAAATGTCTCGGTAATTTAATCCCGGACCCTCCACGGTAATGATATACCGCACAAAAATTGGCTCATTGAAAACTTGACATTCTGGCCAATTTAAATTAACAACAGTATCCATATACTGCTGCCTGCGGGCCGCGCTCTCATTGGGGCCAAGCGGAACAAGCTGGCTTAAAGGAACGGGGTCAGGAAGCTCCTCGACAAAAAATTTGTAAGGATACAAAGCCCTACCCGGCCTACCCCCCGGTCTACCGCCCTGAGTCGTTGTAGAACCAGAAGGCTTGGGCGTCGGGCGGTCAGCGCCAAACGCGCCGGGGCTCACAGTGGCCTGCCCGCCTGGCCAGCATCCGGGGAGACCGGCATTCGCCATGACTGGCATTGCGCAGCCACAACCGCCAAACTGAGCCATATACGACATTTGACGGGCCCTGGCGTCAAGCCCATTGTCATGCTGAAAACCAAACATACCACGGGCGTCCATGGCCTGCTGGAGTGCTCTGCGCTGGAAGAAATTCATGGTAAAATTCTTAGAAGGTGAGGGGTTAGTCCCCACCCATTTTACCACTATTCAATTTTAAAATAAATGCCCCAGTCGGGGGCTGTGGACTATTCTTCCAGCTGCGGCCTGCCGAGGTAGCCCTTCAGCACCGTAAACATCAATCCCGGAGGGGTGGCCATCCCCTCAGGTAAAATCTTTGCAATTTCGTCGGGGTCATCCGTGTACGCCTCCGCGACCTTGATGCCCGTGTCCGGGGAGAACGCCTCTAGGTCCACATACCCCTTCGACGTGTTGAATGACAACACGTAAAAAGTTCTTTTTTCTGGTAGAATGAAGACCTCGTCGTCCGAGCCAGCATTGCTGTCATACATCTGCGGCGCCTCGGGCGGATAGATGATAATGGTTCCGCCGCTGGCATCCGAAGGATTGTTGCGCAAGAAATGCTGCTCGTCCATCAGCTGAACGGAGGTACTCCGCCCTCGGGGATTTTTCTTTGCAGTCTTTCTTACAGACTTCTTGGCAGCCTTCTTCTTCGCCGTCTTTTTCTTGGCCGCCTTTCGCTTCATGGTCGGCTGCTTTCGATTTGATTTCGATTGAGACATGGCGAATTCAGCTTTCTGTAAAATCGTTTGATACTGGCGGCGAGTTAAAAATCCGCCGTCTAAATCTCGGCCAGCTTGAGCCTTGGATGATTCGGCCAGATCGTAGTCCCACTCCAAATTTCCATCATGGAAATCCATGAGCGGGTAAGCACGCTTGCTTGGCAAAGCAAACGCCCTGGCTGGCAAATCACGACTCATCGAATGGCAAGCCCGCGCTTGGTTGTGCTCTGGGCGATAGCCCTCGCCTTATCTTCGGTCAGCTTGGGAGCCGTAACGGTCGGCGTCAGGGCAGACGCGCCCGTGATGCCAGCAAGCTCATTGAGCACAGCTTCCACTGGGGCAAGCTGCGCTTCTTGCAATGCCTCGTCCAAAGCCCGCTGCACCCTCCAGCGCTCAAAAGTATTGAACGCACCGCAAAGACCGATACCAGCCTTGACGCCCGCGTGAAACCCTTGCACCAAAGCTTTTTGCGGATCGGAGGAAATGCCCGCCGTGCCGCGCAGCGATCCGCGAATTTCTTCCAGCGTAGAGGACAGCGTCACTGGCTCCGCGTTCTTCCGCCGACCACGGCGCTTCGCCGGCGGCCCCGGATTGTCCATCATGTGCTGGGTGTACAGTCGATTGTATTTCATGGCTGCATTCCTAAAAAATAGCCTCGGTCCCGCGCATCAAGCCGCGGGACCGAGGGAGTGACCCCGACTCACAGGGAGGCCAGAATCGACCGCACGCGACGCGCGCGCTCCTGCGCCGTCATCGACTTCTTCTTGGGATTCTCGGCCTTCTTCTTCTTGGCGGTAGTCTTCTTCGCCTTCTTTGGCGCGGCGGCAGTCTTCTTCGCCTTCACTTTTCTCGTCGTGGCCTTCGCCTTGCGCACGCCCTTCTTGGCCTTACGACCGACCTTCTTCGCGGTCTTCTTTGCGGCCTTCTTCGTCCGCTTCACCGTCTTCTTCGCGGCCTTCTTCGTCCGCTTCACTGTCTTCTTCGCCTTACGGCCAGCCTTCTTCGCCGCCTTCTTCGCGGTCTTCTTGGCTTTGCGCGCGCCAGTCTTGGCCTTGCGACCAACCTTCTTCGCGGCCTTTTTGGCGGTCTTCTTCGCGGCCTTTTTACGGCCCTTCTTTGCAGCATTCATCGTGTACATGTGATCAGTCCTGGTGTGGCTTCGTTTCAGTTTAACGTTAGCTTCGCCATCCGAATCTTCCGAAATGGCATTCTCCGCGTCAGCAAGGGAATCGAAATCTCCGATGAGTTTTCGACCGCGATGCACCGTGACAAGCTCATCGCCGGTCATGGTAATCGTATAATCTTCATTACCAGAATGCAATGAAGAAGTGGCCCCTCGCGGCGCGGGGTTCACAATCATGCAGCGATACGTCTTCACAGGCATAAAAATTTACGCCTTGGCAGCCTCCGCATAGGCGCTAAGCCAGGAGAAGAACGCGCCGCGAACAGCCTGATAATACGCATAGCTCGGATGGTTCGCGCTCGGCGGCGTCGGGCATCCGGCTTGGAACTGATTGATGAAGTCTTCCGTCAGCTCGTCGGCAAGCACCTGAAGGTCAGGCGAGGTGCCACGAGCTGCGGAAATCGCTGCGCTCGCCCGCGAGGAAATCTCGCTCGCATGGTACGACACCATTCTCCCGGCATCTACCGGCGTCAGGTTAAGACATCCCTCTCCAATCGAAAGACCAGCTTGGCCAGGATTCCCCGCGGCGCTACCACCGCCGCCTCCGCCACCCTTGCTCCCGCCACTCCCCATTGCCCACCATGCAATCAGGCCCAATGCGGCAAGGCCGCCAAAGATAGCAACTCCCTGAGCCTCTGGAGATAATTTGGAAGCCATTAGTAAATCAATCCTCGTTCGGTAATTGTTAAGCGACCGCCATACATGAGAAAGATGTTGGGGTCTTCGGGGTTATCTGCGTAGCACCGGACGCCGCGATCATAGTCGTGAATATAATCGGTTTCGCGTCCGTCATCAGTCCATTTGTCGCTTCGGTAGACAATATGAATGGCCGATCCTAATTGTACCATTGGTATGCCGGTCAATTCAACATAATAATTTTTACGCGGCCTACGAGCCATGAACCGCTCGAAAATATCGACAGCTTTTGCATCCGGCTCTTCGTCTCGCTTGGCTTTCCTCAGCCCCTGCTCGCGCAAGCAAATCACGCCCCATAGCCGCGGAGACCACAAAAACATAAACGGCTTGCCGCGAGACGGCTCCCACTGTCGAACAATGATTCGATCATCGTCAGATTCAGCCCAACGAAGTTCCAGCGCATCGCCAAGTCTCGCCATGTCTCCAGGGTTCGGCAAAATCCCGTCACGCTCAAATTTGGTTCGCCACCCCAAGTCCGAGGGGCAATCCATCGGCTTGTCGTTGATGATGTGGATAGGATTGTCTTTTAATTTGCCGTATACCAAGCTTACGCCCTGATCTGGAATTTTCTTGGTGCGAAAGCTCGATGGAACGAAATCTTCGGGCGGGCGCTGGCGAAACCGGTAGGACTGCCCCGTCTCACGCGACGTATACATCCGCTTTGCATAATCCTTAGCAATGCCCTTGGCCTCATCCCTTGAGTCGGCCACATCCTTGCTCACAATCACCGTCTGCAAATCATAAGGATTTTTGGTTCGGTAGGCGCCTTCCGCCTTGGCTTCCTCTTCCAACTTCTCCAATCGATCGTAATAATCTGGAATTTCTTCGAGGTGATCTTGAGCAATTTTTAATGCTTCACGAATGTCATCCGTGTGCTCAAGCTCATGAATGGCGCCTTTTTTCAGCTGCACCCTGCTAATCGATTGACCAGGATTCCCGCTCAACCGGCCAGGATTGCCACGCCGCTTTTTATCCCTGGCCACCGCGGATTCAACTTGCTTGCGCAGCGGCTCGCCACCCCAAAGCAGCCAAGCTTGAATTGCCCGAGATTCCCCGGGCTTCAGGCCCTTCATTTTTGCATTCAAATAATTATTTTGGTGCCGATCGAAGAAAGCCTTGACCTGATAGGCATTAATTCGCTTTCCGGCAACAATATCCCTCGCTCGCAATACCCCAGAACCAATACCCTGTTCCGCCGCTTGCATCGCATCGAGACCTCCGCGTTTACTCGGAGATGCAGCTCGACGCGCATCAAGCCCCCGCCGGGCCGCCTGAACGGCCGCCTGGTTTGGCTTGATCATCAAAACGCGACGAGGATTAACATCCATTGTCGCCAAATATATTACCACAAAAATCTTTAAGTCAACACATCAAATAGAAAATTTATTCGGAAGAATCTTCATTTTTACCAATCTCAATTGGCTGGGTTTTGGTCATCGTATCGTAAACAAGCTGACGAAGCTCTTTTTCACAAAGTCTTGCCGCGCGCGCATCCGCCGACAAGCCAGCCTCGTCAAATCGCTCTGCAAGCATTTTTAATAACTTGGCACAACGACCCACCACGTCGCAAACATGATTCTCCCAGGTCGGCATGGCAATATGATACCACGCCGACCCACCTCCCCGCATCACAACATGAATACGCGCCGCATATCACTGAGCATTTATATTTATTAACTAAAGCTCAGCAGGGATGCGGTCGCGTAAACCAAACCTAATATCAATTAAGCTAAGGCAACAAAGCGAACAACAATCGTGGCCTGGCCCGTGGTTGGGATGACGCCGTTTAAGTTCGCCGTAAGCTGCGCACCGGATGCGGCCACCTGATCGGTACCAATAAAGGTTTCATCGTCTGTCGAAAGATTGCTGTTGATCGCATCAAGAATGATGGTGGGGCCAGCATTGATTTGAACGGTAGCACCGTTATCAAACGTTTCATTTACATAAACAGAAACTTCAAGAACGTGGGCATTCGCGGGAAGAACGGTGCCGATGTTCACCACCGCAGGTGCGCCAGTATAATTGCTAGAAGTCAGCGTCAAACTTCTAAAGTTCACCGCAGGCGCAGCCGCAGTAACCGAGAAGTCAATAGTATCGCCCGTGGTGCTGATCGAAACCGAAGCGTCGGTCGAAGTCAGGGTCCGAAGGTTAACCTGCGTGCCGGTAATGTCGCGGAAAATTTCTCCAGTGCCACCAGGAAGATTTAATACCGTCTGAAGACCGGGGACAATGCTGGCAAACTCCGTGAAGGTCAGCGGGTCTGTGCCAACAGTCGCCGGGTCAGCCGACTGCACCCAGGCGGTATCTTCCTGATCACCTTCAGCAACAAATAACGCAACATTGGTCGCATTCGACCCCGCGGGCAAATCTGCAGCGCGGGTTAAGGGGGCGCCGACAGAGGAAAAAACGTAGATGCCATTCTCAGCAGGGGCGGCCTGATTCTTAACTAAAATTCGGTCGCCAGGATTAAGCGCGACACCATCAATCAAAGCCGGCGCGCTTGCAATGGTAATTGGACCATCCGTTGCAGCCCGAGCGGGATTCTTCCACGACAGCCCCACAGAAAAATTCTGCAGCTGTCGAAGCGTGACAAGGTCATCTAAAATGACCGCGTCCGCACCGCGGACATTTGTAAAAGCGGTGTCGACGCTATCACGAGCCTCGATGAAGCCCGATGTATTTCTAAGCCGAGGGCCGCTGGGGCCAATCTCGTAATTAGAGCCAATGCCTGTGAGGGTATAGTTCTTCGACACGATGACTTCCTTGCTGGAAAGAGGTCAATGATCAGTTGCCATCCGTAACGCGGTACGTTACGAAATCAAAATCGCTATCAACCGGTGAGCTGGTGACACATCAGATAAAGAATCTGATGTGTCACCATTAATATTTTTAGGCAGGTATTGCTCGGTCATGATTAATCAAGTACCGATGAATCCGACGTTGCAGGCCAGTACGTCCAAATTGCCTGCGCCCGGAGTGTTGTTGGCGATCTGCAACTGCAGCCGGTCGCCTGGCTGAAGGATGCTCGACACCTGGAACGCGATGGTGTTCGCAGAGTTAACCGCCCCTCCGGTGCTGGAGCGGAACGATGGCGAAAGCGGCACAGCCGGGCCTCCTCCGGCGGGCAGCACCACGACCCGCCCGCTGAAATCGCTGCCTCCAAAGGCCGGGGAGGCCACCGACATCGAGGCGAAGATCGTCGCGTTGGTGGGCTCGATGCCGGTGTACTCAAGCGTGGTTCCAGCCGAACCGAGTAGCGGTGGGGGCTGCGGGTTGATCTGGACTCTGGCCGATGCAGGGTCGAGAACGTAGGGCGGGTGGTTGGCGGTGCCGTTGCCTACGGGGACGAACTGATTGATGCCGGGAAATGTCGTGTTCTGCAAAAGAGGGTTCGCGGGGATGCCCATGTTCCCGCCGATCTTGGAATCCGGAATGCCGAAGTTAGTGAACACCAGCACGTCGGGCTGGCCATCCGGCGTGATTCCCATCGCAGGGGTGCCGCCCAACCCCACCGAAAAGAATGTGTTGTCGAACAGCGCGATGTTGTTGATAGTGGCGCTCACGCGCCGGATGCCGATCTGCGTGGGATCAAAGAACAGGAAAGAGCTTTCCGATAAGCGCACCTCGCTCACGGTAGAACCTGGCTCAATATCAATGCCCACCGCCCCCGGCGTCGGCGTGACCATGATGAACTGCTCGGTGAGCAGGTTGGTCACGCTCCCCCGCAGGCTCAAACCGACGACATCGCAGCGATTGAGCAGCCCAAGAACCGCTGGAAACATCGTGTTCTCCAGCAAGATGCCCCTCTGCCCCCCCACCGAAAGATTTTCCAATCGGCTAGGGCGCTGCCCAATAGTGCTGGTGGATCTCGCGCAGTAGGACGATGCTCCAGGGTTGAAGTTGCGGAGGAACAGCCTATTCAGCACCAAGCCGTCGCCGCCTGTGTCGATCATCGGCGCATCGACATCACCGATGAGCCCGTCGAAGTCCGTGTCCCGGCCCCGCAGGATCGACGTGTCGGGCACCACGATCCGCTCGCCGGGCGGGAGCGTGACCTCGCCTTCGATCACGACGACGCTGTCCACCGGCAGCGTGCGGACGCCACCCCCGGATGGGGGTGGAAGATCGGCAAGTGAAGAAACGAAAAGACTGGATGTTGGACGGATGAAGCTCATGTCATTAATCCTATTAAACTATTCTCCAGATGTTACCACTGCTATCAAATTGATAGGTGAGTGATATTCTCGGCAATCCTAAATTTACAGAAGCCGCCGAAGGATTAAAGACACCCTCGACAGATTTTCCATTCCCGCTAATAGTTATCGCTGTAAAAGAATTTCCAATTTCTTTAATCTCAAGTCTGTCATTGTTGGCTGGATTAGGCGGCATCACCAGTGTTAAAGACAGCGGAGGAGATCCGGATGCATTGTAAAGCTGAATCAGATTAAGCTGAAGCGAAAATGGTGATAATGCTGGAATGGCAACTGTCGGAGCATAATCTAAACCGGAAACGCTTGGAGATATTCCAATATCAGCGATGCTCGGATTTAAGGGGTTGACTGAAACGATCGAGCCTGCCAACAGGTTTATGGCCGTGGCATTGTCTATAACCGGCGAGCCGTTAGATAGAATGTCTAACGATTCATAGTTAATTTTCTTAGGCAGGTATTGCTCGCTCATGATTACTTAACCTTTTTCTGGGGTGGCGCTGAGCCGATCCGCTTCACCAGCGAATGATGCACAGCCTGGAACAATATGAAGAGAGGGGGAGCACTGATTTAAGTTAGGTTGCTGAGACATTATTCACTAACCTCAATGTAATTAATACGCGCGACCCAGCGCCATGTTTCGCCCGCCAATCCCACCACCGGCAAAATTAAATCATTTCCTATAAATCCTATGAGTCCTAAGCCTCCAGCAGCCGATGGATTAGCAACCACATTGACAGATGGAATGCCGATAGTTGAAGGGCCTATACCGTCTCTCCCAACTAGAAAAGAAATTTCAGCGAAGTAAGAATTGTTTAACGGGGGCGAAGCCGGGAGGGTGCGCCTTCCAGAAAGGCTCATTGTAATAGCATAGGTTTTGCCAAGCTGAAGCGTTATTGGAGAAACCGGAAGACCAACATTGTTGATAACCTCAAGGTTTGCAGCCGCGAGGCCCGTCGTCACCGCCTTCGCAACAATCTGAGAAGTCTGCGCATCGCCGGGAACCGCGAAGAAGTCATTGGCCTGCACCGCCGCGACGCCACCGCTCGTGGGGATGGCTTCGCCTGTGCGGCTCAGCGTGGAGAATCCTACGGTGTTTTGCGGATTGGACCCGCCGAAGTCTACAACGCCAGTAACGGCGGCGTAGTCAAAAGTGGGGATAACTCCACTGAGTAAATTTCTCTCAAACGTATTTTCGTAAAATGTTCCACTGGGGCTAGATATGGAATAAGAAAAGCTCGTTGCAAAATGGCAATGCTCAAGATTCAGAGAAGCTGTCCCAGCATTGTCGATGCATGTAAGTCCACCAGGCAGAACGCTGAAGCTTCTGAAGGTTGTATACTCAGCATTGATGGCGCCATCGCCATCGTGGCGAATATTACCACTAATCCTACTAAGTTCAAATGAGCAAGACGCATTGCCGCCCAGCTGCGTCGTTAATGCAAACCCCCCCGTAAACACAGGGGTTTCACCAGGGATGAGCGCAGTCCCGATGATATCGCAATTATTAAAATTGACAGCACCGGATTGAATAAGAGAGACGGCTGGTTGGAATGGGGCGATTGAAACTATTTCAAATTCGCTGTCGAAAATATCGGCCCGGCCAACCGAGTCCTGAACAATAATGGAATAGGGTGGCGGTCCAAGCAGTGAAAACTGGGCGAAAGATCGAACATCTCGCAGAGTCTTCGAGCAAGACCCATTGCGATTATCTGTAAAAGTAATAAGCCCCTGGCCGAGCCCTGGAGCATCTGGCCCAATATCAATCGTAACCCGATTCAAGGATTGAAGCTCGCCAGCAAAAACCCTCGGCCCATCAAAGGTTACGAATCCTTGAATAATCGTGTTGGCCGCCCGATCGGAGAATCCGACCACATGGCAATTGCCTGGAATCGTCACATTGCCAATATAGGTCCCTGGGAGCAGAACAACAATGAATGGCTCATTGTTGCCAGGACCAAACAAGGCGACCGCCGCATCAATCGCCGCCTGAACAGGGCTTGTCAATGGCGGTACATTGTCTGGTCGAAAAATAGCGTTGGAACCGATAGGGCCAACAGAGAATCTAAAGAACTGGTCTCCACCACCGGCTGAGGCTTGATCGTAATCTAAAACCCAAATGGGGGATGGTGGATCTGGTGGAACAGATGCGTTGGGAACGCCTTCCCATGTAAAAGCAAAGACATTACCACCGATTCCACCAGGCGGTATCTCGCCTGCGCTTACAATGGTAGACCCAATCGCAACATCTCGTGTGGATGGATTTACAATTGCTGAAGTTAGGCTGCCGGACAAAAATTCAATATCAAAATTTGTGTTTCCTCCAACAACCAAAACTCCAGACCTGCGGCCAGCAGATGGCAATAAAGACGGATCTGTAAAGGTAACCTGAAGAACATCTCCAGGGATCGGCGTGAAAGATGGACCCTGAACGATAATGCCGCGCTCACCAGGAGGGACAGTCATCGACCAAAGAGGAGAGGCGCCTGTGATCGCGATTGCCGGGTTCGTCACCGGCTCCGTAAGGTTCTGAGCCAGGGTGATATAATCATCCGGCAATACCGCAGGCGCACCCTGCATTCGCGTAAAGTTCGCGTCTGCATTATCGCGAACCTGGAATCTTTGAATGGTGGGGTCGTACTTTATTTTACCGCCGGCCGGGGCTGGGCCAGGGCCGAATTCTAAAATATCATCAACGCCATTCAGTGTGTAGTTTTTGGACATGATGGTTCACAGCCTCGCGATGGTGTCCACGGTGTAACGCACTTCAATGAGGTTGCCCGGTCCGGTGCCCGTGAACAAGACGGACACATTCGGCCCGACCGCAGCCCCTCCCACCGTCACAGTGGTCACGGGAACATCTGAATCAATTTGCAGAATATCAGGTGCGGCACCCGTGTTGGAAATGCCAAAGGTGACTCGATACGAAGTCTGTGCAGTTGTCACCGTATCAAAGACGGACATGTTGACCTGGATAAACCCATCCGTCGCTATCGCACCTACGGCGATGCTGTCGTTCGTGTTATCATCAAATGAAAACGAAAGCGGGACCGCGCCGCCGCCAGGAATGTTGATCGTCGCCTCGGTTGGGCCGGTCTGTGTAACCAGAACCCCCGCACCGATAAAATTTAAAATAGTAGCAAGCGTGACGACTGGAACATTCATTTGCTGGACTTCAATGCCAGCATCATCATCATCGCACTTGTAATTGATATTACATGGGAGATATTGTTCAGTCATGACGCAAACTCAAAAGAGCGGGGTGGGGCTTCCATGAAGGTGGTGGAGCGAACCTCAATTTCAGCCCCACCCGCTGGAGGATGAATCGGAGTGCGAGCGGCTAAAAACTCATCAAAAGCTCGCCACTGAACTCGGCTCATGATATAAGCGTTCGGGGAGCCGGACGGTGAATGGATGAGTCTTGAATAATCAGAAAGTGAGGGCGCAATCTTCTTCAAAATCTCTTGCGCTAATAATACCATACCATCATCTCCAAGATGATGGTATTTGGGCAACATGCGGTCGAAGTGGCATCTGCAAATCCTGCTCCACCAATGATTTGGCAAATGCCAATTTCCGTCTAAATCAACCTTGACGGCGGCGCGACGCGCCCTGCGATCGTGACGCTGCCCAGCCATGGCCATCACTCGTCGTCGTAATCCATTTCGACCTTGCGGCGGCGCCGAGCCTTAGGAGCCGGAGGCTCAGGTGGCTCGGAGGGATTGAGCTTCAGCTGCTGAAGCGCCAATGCCTCGGACACGGTGTTTTGCTGCTGGCGACCGTACCAATAAGATGCGGCAACCCATGTCAGCGCGGCCGTGCCGCCAATCCACAGTAGTTTGGTGGTGGTGCTTGGCGCACCTTGATTTGTATCAGCCATACTCAGGGATCCTTGGGGGCAATCGGCTCAACGGCCTCATCTTTATGGCCAAGGCCGGCCGGCTTACCCATAGCCTTGGCAAAGTCAGTCGCTGAATAGCCAGCGATCAATGTTAGAACGATGTTCAATGTTTGGTCTACCCACATTTGAATATCTTCCTCCGGAAGATTCAAAAATGGAGAAACAAACATAACAATAAGACCGCCAACGGCGACCTTAAATCTTTTGGAAGATAATAGCTCTCTCATGGTGTTCACCAGCCTGCCATTCTTGTAAACAATGGCGGGAAATCCCAGGCAGTCGGGGCGACCTGCGGGTATTGAATCGCCATGCGATTCGTTGGAAGACCAGGGCAATTATTGCCATAGGCGTGCCACCCACCCATCTGCGCTGCCATTTGCTGCTCTTGCGAAGTCGGCATTTCAGGCGGAACCATGGCCTGCATAGCAGGAAGCATTGCCTGCATGTCTTCCATGTCCATCTGCTGCGAAAGCTGTTGGGCCTCAGCATCATTGTTGAGCCACAAATAGTAGCTACAAACCTGCTGCATCAGCGTCCGCGCCGTTGCAAGATTATCCTCAATCCATGGCGGGGGCTCTTGGCCGCGCGGCATCATCTCAATCATCATGTCGGCCTTACGCTGAATCACGTAAAGGTTAGCCCTGGCCATGGCATCTTTGGGATAGTTCATAAGTTACTTCTTTGCGCTTGGTGGGGTTGCAATAGCCGAGGCCCTTTGTAATCCGTGAAAGATACTTAAGCCGGCGTCAATTAATAAATTATCAAATGCGGAGATGTTGGGGGGCGGCGCGGCCTGAGCAGGCTCTTCATTTACAATGATAACCTCGGGCTTCTCCGCACGCGCCTTGGCCGCACCCTTCTTCCGAATCTTCGGCCCCACATCCAAATCTTCCTCGCCATCCTCATCGCGATCAACTACGGCTGCCCGCTTCTTGATTGCCGGCTGAGGTGTGCAAAGGATTTCTGCAATGGCTTCGGAAATCTCCTCTGGAGAAGAGCACACGTACTCATCTCCATTTGGGGCGGACATGAAAACGCCGCCGTTGATTTGCCGAATGGTGATCATGATTTCTTGGTTCTTTGTGATCTTGGGCATGGGCTCCACCTTGCCGCACATAAAGTGCCTGTGAATTATAACTCGAAAAAGGTTCCTACGCCTAGTCCTAAAATTGAAGGATGCGGAGATAACATGCTATCCCCGTTGCCCCAACAGTTTCCTTCGCAGGTGATTTCCTGCAAATCAACCAGCCTTCTTAAATTGATGGCGGGAATCCATATGAATGGCATCGACCAAGTCATCGGCATCCCCGTTTTGAACCGCTCGCCACTCAAGGAGTCGACCGTGCGAATAATGCGCCGTTGAAACACAATCGACTCCAGCACGGGGGAGTGGACCGGCTCCAGCAGCAGCGAGCGGCCATGAGGCCCTGGAACCTCATTGTTTTTAACCGCAGCGTTCGCCACCCCGTAACACTTGTCGTTGAATGGCTCCATAATAATTAACTCAGCGAATGCCTGCTGGAGTTTTTTATTTGAAGCCGCAAAACCAATCGGACAATCATCCCCAATCAGGTCCAACTCCCACGCCATTCTTCCGGCCTGAAGCAATGCCTGGTAAGCAATGTGCTGACCATTCCACTCACCTTCACTATCCCCAAGCCATTTTGCCCCGTGGCAAACCGAATGAAACATGCCGGGAGTTGGATAATTGTCTTGATGCTGCGCAATCCCAAAAAACGGATACTTCTGCGGATCAGGAATGATCCTCCGAAGTTCGGTACGCGACTTTCGTTTTTTAATCGGAAGCCCCGGTTTGATGTGCCGTGAAATCATTTTAGTCTCTGAGCAATGCAGAAACTGTAAAGCCAAGCACGATTGCCCCGGCAATCCCGACACCAACGATTAACAAAGTGTCGCCCAGAACACCGGTCCCAGCGTCAATTACTTTGCCCGCCTCTTCTTTTATATCTTTTTGAAGCAAGCGGAAACGCTCTGTATTCCATTTTCGAATGCAAGCTTGCTTTGAAGTGGCGACATATTGCTTCGCCTTTTTAGGCTCAGACATTCCGAGATTTAAGTCTGAAGCCATGATTCCTGGAATAATACTAAAGTTCCAGGGTGATATCAGCGTCGGCATTATGTTTGTATCAAAGCTGGGATCTCTTGCTGATTTTGGAAAATACTCTTTAAGAAAAGGGTCTATCAAGGAGACTGTTTTTTTAAATGGGAAGAATCCCTCTGTGTAATAGAAGACCCATGCCCCCGCGAAATTACCCTCGGCGCCATACCATTTATCCGCTTGACCCTTCCACTCTTCCGGTGGCAGGCTTGAATCATTTTTATAATAAGAATAGTCGCCATAGAGGAACGGTCTGTAAAAACCATCCCACAACTTCTTCGGATCACTCGTCGCCTGGACAAATGGTTTAAGGATTAAATTAAGCCTAACCCACTGCAAAAACAAATCCCTAAGCAGGGAGGAGTTTACAAGGGCCTCTTGATTATATAAGCCGGCAAGCCAAGAATTAAAATCAACCAAAAGAGACCTTGCGTTTTCTTGATTGGCAAGCTCCCTTTTCTCTTCAAAAAATTTCTGAAGCTCAGCCGTTGAGTTATCAAGGCTGATTAAAATATCTTGCTTAGAAAGAGAATTGTCTACATTGATACAGCTGAGATTGCTATCATCTGCCATGGCGCCCTCAGTTCGGCCGCGGAGGATAGGTGGGCCTCGGACGCGGCTTGGGTAAAGGATGGTGGGGGACTGGAAGCTGCATCACTTACCAATCGGTCGGCAAGTTTGAGTTTTGAAGTTATAATAGTATCCGGTTGGGCACCGGTACTTATCAGGCCAGCAGGTGTTTGTGTTCTTGTTATAGAACGTACCCTTGGGACAAATAACATCTCCATCGGGCGCCCGCTTGGCCGGCTGCACTTCCTTTTGAGGAATACGACCGCTCAAAAGGTCGTCGTTCTGGTCGACCCATGGCTGAATGGCTTTACGGACATCCTCTTCACCCTCAGGCGTCAAAAGCCCAAGCTGACCCAACCGCTCCATCACAATGGCAAGCGTATCAATGTAGACGGCTAGCTGCGCAGCATTTTGCGGCGGGTTTGGATAGATGGGGCAGTTAGGAATGGCCGTCTGGAGAATTTCTCCAGTGATCTGGATCGGGTTTGTTGTCACTTCCCGAATCGACATGATCATCTGGTTGACATATCTTTGGAACTCGTCTGGATCGAATATCTCAGGATTCTTGCATTCGAAGTCCGTCACCAAGCCCGTGTATGGTGGCTGCTCTTGATAAATCTCAATTGCCGCCTTACGAATGGAGAACCAAACCTGCTGCAAAGAAAGCGGCCACTCGCTCTCGGGGATTTGTAAAAGCACATCCCAATTGCAAAGCGGCATTAGATACTGTGCGCCCAGCACCGCATACTCCGTAAAGGATGGCGCGGTCCTGGTGCGAAGCTCTTCTTGGAGATTGATAATGTCCGGCGTCCGTAAGAAAGACTGCTTCTTAATATTGTAGGCGCCGGAATAATACTTCTTCGCCGCCTCATGGCACGGCTTCAAGATGCTATAATAAGGGGACGCAGGGTCTGGCCCGACCGTCTGCTTACCGCTTTGGTCTGGCTCATTCGGTGACGGAGGCGGCGTGGGCGCAGGCGGCGGGGTCGGGGTTGGCCGAGGCGCTGGCTGCACATCTGGCAAATCTGGAATTGGAACCGGCGTCGGAGTCGGAGTCGGCCGCGGCGGTGGGGCCGGAGGCACTGGCGCGGGCTGAGGCCCAGGCTTTACATCCTCTGGAGTCGGAGATATTAAAACGCAAGAGTTCGTCGTAATATCAAACCGATATCCATCCGGACATTTGGGGGGCTCAGTCCCCTTGGGAATCGGACCACCGTTCGTTGTCGATGCGGATTTCTTTGATCCGGCAAGAGCTAAGACAGCAATGCCGCCACCAAGAAGAAGAAGGGGGAGTGCGCTGTTCTTTGCCATGATTAAATGTTTCCACTCATCCGCTGATATACGGCGTTGTCAAGTTTCTGAATAAGCTCTGCCAGCTGAGGATACATTCTTTTAAACTGATTCGACCGCTCAGTGTATGCTTGATTAAAAGCATTCATGGCGGTATTGAAGGCTGTCGTCATCATCTTTCGCTCAAGCTCAGATTTCATCTGATACAAATCGGGTGGCGCTGGAGCGTACTGATAAACAAGGTCAGCCCATGGTACCAGAGATTCTAAGTTCTTGTTGTAGGGTGACAAAATTCCGCGGGTGATTTCCGACCAACCATACCATGGATTTCTGCCATACCCCTCTTGAATCCATCGATCGATTGCCGGCAGCGCGCAACGCTCAAGCCAATCTTCGCCCTCAAAAATGCGGCTGCAATCAGGGCTTATTGAAAGATTGCTAAATTCTTTTTTTGTTTTTTTAGCTGCGCCAAACTGACCGACCGCCGCATCGCCCTCTGGTGAAGGGGGCGGCGGGACAACAGTAGGCTTATCTGACTCAGCCGGCGCCGCGGCCTTTTCGCCAGCCTTTGAGGCAAGCAAAGCCGCGACGCCAGCCAAGGCGCCAATCGCAATCAGTTTTCCTGTCTGCGAATTCATGGCTACTAACAACTGCAAACATCATCATTACCTATCGCGTTGCATGTCTCCGGCCCGTTCGACCGGGGAAGCATCGCGCTGGGGTCGTGGTAATAACTTCCCACCGGGGTCGTTATTTTAACAACCACATGCCAAAGGCCCTCGTCCAAATTGATAAGGGCGGGGCTGGCATCGTAACCTTGCAACCGAAGCTGTGCAGTTTCCCATGCGGATATTGAATCACACTTGCCGTGCAGCTTCTTTAAAAGAATTGGCGCCTGGCATATTTGATGAGTCAATGTCCGAAATGAAAGCGGCGGCGGGTCGTATCTCACGCCCAGCCGCCGCAGGTCTCGGTCCACTTGGGGGTTGCGCAAGAACCAAGCTTGGTTCATACGCGCAACAGCTTCGATGACAGCTAAGCCATTCTCCGCAAGCTCGTCGAAAGACGAGGCATCAAAGTGAACTCGAAATTGCACACGTCGTTCCTCACAGGCCGGTTACGGAAAGAGTGCCGGCCGTAGGGGCGACGCTCGCAAGAACCCGAACTTGATTACCCGTCGAAGGCAAGACAAGGTCCGCGGCCGTAACGGTCACCAGGGCGGTAAGGCTCGCAGTGCCAGCAGCCGCAAGCGCCTGGAACGCAACATTGCCACCGGCAAAACCAGCAGGGACCGGAAGATTGACAGGGGCGAGGGCGCCCTTATTGATGGCGGCATCCGCAGCCGCAGCAAAATCCAACGAAGCCACCACCAGGTACTGGCCAGGGGATGTAAAGGTAAGGACCGTGCCATCCGTCGCGGTGCTAACAACGGTCACGTTACCCACCGGGGTGCTTGGCGCGCTGAACACGACAACAGCCGTGTTGCCAGGCGCACCAAGCGCGATGGCACCAGTCGCCGTCACGGAAGCCGAGACGCCGTCATCGTAATTAATGGTTCTTGGGAGGTACTGTTCAGTCATGGTGAATTTCTCCTTAAGGCTCTTATCGAAACAAGGTGGGGGTTAATTATCAAGGAAATTGATGACACGGACGGTGGCGGCCACTGTAAATGCGCCCGGAACAAAAATGTTATTGCTAGCAGTAAACCAAATAAAATTTTGATTTTGCTGTGGGGGGGAGCCGTTTGATGGCGGCGGCGGAGGCCTGAGTCTGCTGCTATAAACAGTGAGTAAACACCTATTCGTGTTCGTGGTGTTTGGCTGAGCTGTAAATCCAGATCCGCCAACTAAGTAAAATGCAGCCGGATCAAAGGCGGTCCCAGACTGCGCGGCCGAATTATTTTTTAAAGCGAAAGAGGAGGCGGCTATCTGCTCATTTGGTTCAAATGGGATTACGAATGGAGG